>Ga0116231_10002163_pt1 | contig 41114 bp, 19 predicted proteins | sample S1TSphgellanicum_2_FD_89695 | JGI IMG/M metagenome (GOLD analysis project Ga0116231, IMG submission 89695) | Host-associated microbial communities from peat moss isolated from Minnesota, USA - S1T2_Fd - Sphagnum magellanicum MG | ecosystem: Host-associated > Plants > Peat moss > Unclassified...
ATGGAATGGCAGAGCGCATGATTAAGACCATCAAGCATGGCATCACTGTTCTTGCTGCAACACCAGGCAATATGGATTGTTGGGACGACCATCTAGCTAAAATTCTGTTTAGGTACCGATGTGGGATCCAGGCTAGTACAAGGTTTTCACCCTTCATAATCCTAACTGGTCGTACACCACGTCTCAGGGCAGACAATTACTTGCACGCCCTGACTACTGAGATTGATGTTGGTGCGAAGGTCAAGGTGGCTGTAGCACAATTTCTGCAGAAAATGGAGCTCATTGCAAGCATCCACGAAAACGTTTTGCTCAATGTGGAGCAAGCACAGAAGCAGCAAAGGAAGACTTATGCCGCTCGGAAAGGTAAGCATCTGTTTGAGGGTCTGGTTGCAGGGGTGATGATGGTGAAGATGAAGAAGCCAGGAAAGAGAAGAGCTTTATCTGCAAGCTGGGAGGGTCCATACCAGTTCGTCATGCATACTAATGGGAAGGGAAACTTTGACTTTGAAGAGGGCAGTCGGTTATGCATTGTCCAAAATCCTAATGGACAACAGTGGGAAAGGTCTCGTTGAGATCTCCAGATCTATCACATTCCACTAGACTAAATGAGGCTGAGGGACTCAACTTTTCAAAAAAGGAGGGGTTACATATGTAACACGAAATTAAGTCGCCACACCAGTGTGAACACTGCTTGATCTTAGGAGTTAAGTCTGCGTTATTTGTCGTTTCTTTTGTGGCGGCTACCTTTCCATTAAAACTGCATGGGAGTGCATGGAAATCTCTCTAGGTGTGTGTGAGATGTTGTACAGGAAGGAATGGCGGCTACTACTGAATGAGCATGGAGGCTGATCACGCGCGACTAAGGCGGCGCCGAATTATGGAGAGGGATGGAACGGCAATTATGAGTTGAGGCAGTTTGGAGGTGGGAAGAAGGGAAGCGATGGAGGAGGTCCTCATTCTGGGTGGCCAGCAAGAAACGCAGAGAAGATCAGAGCAACTTTTGGGGAGAGAAGGCAAGGCAGATCTTGGTAGAGAAGTGCAGAATACATAGATAGAGGGAGGGAAGGTTTTTCAACTCAGGCTAGTTGTTGAATTTTCTGCTACACCAACAATTAGCTGGGCAAATGTGAACTGCTTAAGAGAGTAGCTGAGAAAGGTTGTAGCCGAGGACTTTGTTTTCGATGAACGCACTAGAGTCAAAATGCTTGTACTCTCTGGACTTGTATGAATGAAGATGCAAGCTCATGCTCGATGATCATAATCTGTTGGTTTTTGTAAACATAAATGGCATCTGTGTGGGGGTCTGCGAGTATAGGCAGGAGAGTATTGGACGTGTTCAAGAAGAGATCAGAAGCTTGTTGCTTGTTGTCAGGATCGCTGAAAACACGATTAGGCAGAGGCATACCCGATCGACAGGTTGATTGTCTAGTTATGCACCTTCTCTTTTGGTTACAATAGGTCATAATCACCAAAAATAGTCACTAAAAATGATCAAGTTAACTTAAAAGTTGATCATTAAATTTGTTTCTTTACAAATAAAATTATTCAACGAGTAAGAAAATAAAGGCAATTCATTTCACACTCATGTGCGAGCATATTGTTTCAAGGACAAAAGTACATGAACCTTGCTATCATAAAACCCCAGTAGTCCTACTCATTTTTAAAAGGACAAAAGTAACCCCAATGACTTTAGTAAGGACATAAACACCCCAAGTTTGCTTATACAAAGGACACAAGCACCCATGCCCATTTGAAATTGGACATCAGCACCCAAGTCCACTTGATTAACCTCTCAAGCACTAAAAGTCCTTAGTCATAAGCAATGTAACATCCCACCCAATTGAAAAGGACATCAGCACCCCACCTCTACTTGTTCAAGGACTCAAACACTAAAAATAATCAATCATAAGCAGTCTAGCAACCCCACCCATTTCCAAAAGGACACAAACACCCCCACTTTTATCGGTAAGTAAACCAAGACCCCAAATCCATTGATACAAGGACAACAACAACCCTAAGCACTCCCATATACATCAAGCCCATTTTCACATGCATCTTTACACCCCCACCCATTTCAAAAAGGATTGTAACACCCCCCTATCATTTCCCATAAGGACATAATTACCCAAGCCACTTTTACAAATGCCCAAATCCTTGCACTAGCCCTTCAAAAAAACACAAGTTTGTTACATCCTAGTAGATTAGAGAGTGAGATGATTGAAACATTGACCTAGATTGTACTCAAGAAGGCAAAGATTAGATTAGTTTAAAAACACACCTACAAAACTTGAAGGAAATGGCAAGCATGCTTCTCATCCAATTTGACACCAATGCATCGTCTTACAACATCCTTCTCAACAAGGGATATTGTAGTTTTTGTTGTCCACCAATGTATAACAAGTTCCCACAATGCTTGTGGCAAAGCATTAAACCTCTTTGAACGCCGTCAGCAAATCTAGAAAGCATCTCTTTATGTATCTAGTTGAAGTCACCTTTCCATGGCCTTCTTAACATTACACCTATCAACACCCAAGGTTTTTATAGTTACTTTAATCTTGCAACCTCCTAACTAGCTTGATGCAAGCATGCGAACGATGTTTTTAACAACCACAAATTGAGAGGGTCTTTGACCAATTAAATGATATGTAATTCCTAATTTTAAACTAAAAACCACTTCTTGGTTTTGCTTCACAGTAGTCAGATTGTTAAGGTAATTAAAAACCATGTTTTTGATAAGAGGATGAAAAATGAATTTCTCAATAACTACTTGTTGATCTCCACATTCCAAATTCTTGGTTTGTTCAACAACAAATAATGCAAACTTGTAGGATATATCAACTATGGTCTTTTGTGCCTTCCTAATATATGAATCAAGAGATCTATGGTTTGTAAAAGGTATAAGGGCTAATACTCATAAAAAACTAAAAATCTCTTTATCTATAGCTTGCGCTTGAAACTCTAATGTTTGTTGTTTGCACCTCTTTACATGCTCTCATATCAGCCCTTCCCTTTTCTACATACCATCTCTGGTATGAAATTCTTCCAGTTTGTTGGGTATGTATTAACTCTTGAATGCAAGCTCCATTTCTATTGGGTCTTCCTACATGTTCAAGAATGGCCTTATGCTTGTCCATTTGGACATTGATTAACCTACAAACATTGTGATTGTAAATAAAAAATAGTTCCCAAAAATCCAACAAAAATGTTGCTACAGCTACTTAGTAAATGTTTAAACAAGACCTTGAACACATAATTCCAACTTATATCTAACGAAAACCTCCAAAAACACATGTGAAAGAATTCTAAAAGTAAGATTATCACCTTCTTGGAGGGTAAACCCATCACAAAATTAAGGTGGTTACTGTTAGTTGCAATTTCTTCAAATCGTCCACAACAAACCCGCAAATAAAAGCATGCATAAAGCCTACAACTTTTGATGTCTTCATGGAACTACAATTAATTTGTATATCACATTGCGAAAATAATCCATTGATGAACACAAACATCAAAGGCATTAAAGTTCTTTAAAAAAACAAATACATCACTTGTGAACACAAAAATTAACAAACCCTAAAAGCTTTGGATGTGCATATGAAAAATCTATGTGGATGATGAAAGGCACAAATCCTTCAAACTTCATTGTTGAAGTTGAAGATCCATCACTAGATTATAGGTAGGTATGGGAGAGCTTGTATGACAACCTTTCCTCATGTCCCTGAGTGGATCAAAATAGATCCAACGGAGCATGCCAAGACGATGGATTTAAGGTATATCGACTGCGAGGTCGAAGAAACAAAACATTTTGTGGATGCACAAGTTGATTATAGGTATCCGAATGAACATTGAAAATTGTACATGATTGCCTTCTAGCTTGATCAACCTTCAAGTGAATTTCAAGCTCATCAAAGATGGGCTTCAAAGGACTTGAAGGCAACATGTAGAAGAGGTTGTTATCTGAATCCTCATCTTCAACTTCTATAGAAGCTATGCAATGTTTAATAGTCTCCCAAACACTATTGTAAATGTGATCCTTTTGTCTTTGAGTGAGCCCCCTACTACTTGGAAGATCCATAGTAACAACCTTAATACCTAAAAAATTGTATCTCACAAACAACCAAGATCCCCTTGCAGTAATTTCTTTAAAAGGCTTGGTGATTTGTGAAATTCATTAATAAAACAAATGTTTTAAGTTGTAAAACCTTTGTGCGACAACAAGGTCCATTTTGATTCCCTTGCAAAAGTTCTATGCAACTTACATGATTATGTTTTGATGCGACTATCATTAATTTCACCGATGAAATTGTGCTTCCCGCTTAAGCAGGAAGGCAAACTTTGCTTTCCCACTCAAGCTTCGTCTTTCAAGCTCCAATTCCAATGTAAGGTGCATTCCCTAAACCTTACACATTCTTCAAGACATTTGGTTGAGTGGTTGCAATATGCACTTCCCATCACCTAATGACCTTGACCATTGAGCTACAAACCCTAACTAGAACAACTTTAACAAAACCATTTCTTCATCTTGTCACTTTCATCCATTTGGCCATTTTTGTAAACCAATATTTGATTATATCAAATTTCCTAATTTATTTAGAGTAATTGATGTTTAAGATATAACTTCATTAATATCATGGAAATATTATTGTGCATCCATAAATGTAATATTGTAGAATTTGTACACAAAAATAATCAAATTAATTTGAAATTTTGAATCCTCCATGTACACATACGTTTTAATTAATGTACATAAATCAATGACCTTTTATTTTCATACAAGATTGTATAGGAATGATTTATAATGTGAAAATATTGAATTCCTATAGGTTGTAACATTCCAAAACACAAATCATGTTAAAAACTCAAATGTATTTTAATGCATTTCAAGAAAGTCAACAGTGGTTATAGTGTTATATTAGTGCTTTTAGACCCTCTAATGTTGTCGAATTTTTTTTGAAATTTTTACATGTTCTAAAAGATATTATTATACACACAATTCCATAAAAAATACTAAGTACTTGAAAATCTTGTAAAAATTGAATTAAAAACATTTGATTTTCAGTAGTGGTTATGCATAAGGGTGTTCCTTTTAGCATGGACTTACCCATGTTCACTAATTACAAGTTAACTATAAGTGGACTACAAGTTTATCGCGAATGGACTATGAAGTCAAGAATGAAAACCAATGTGAATAAACTCCATTCATCATGTGAGCATGTCTAATATTAGTGTCCCTGACGTCGTCTCCCCTTTTAGTGACAAGTTCCACAAGGAGTGGCCTTGGGTTTGTTTGGATATTGTCTATGAAATTTTTTCATTTTGTCCATGGCATTTGATAAGTGTTTAGATGGCTCCCAAATGCGTTTGTTCACATCTTATTAAAGCCAATGAACAAAATATTGAAGTTTGCAATTTAATACCCTTAAATCAAAAACATCTTCCACTTCATAATTTTGTTCACCATCAATTTTCATAAGCGGGGATGGCTCATGACCTCTTCCTAGGATGGTAGAAGCATGATAAAGTTCCAACAAAAAAACATGAAACATGGGATGAATGTTTAAGGAATGTAGAAGTTTAAACTAAAAAGCCATGACATTGATCTGTTTCATGATGGTGAGTCGACCAAATCTTAGGTAGGGTAAAACACAGGACCAAAGGAACCACTGAAGTGAATGGATACTCCTTAAAATTGCATTTTTGTATGTTTGAATAATCACAAGTGAAGCATAATAGTTTGGATTATCATAATTTTTTTTGAAATATTTTCCATTAATTGCAAAGTTTACATGCTCAAAGTTTCACACAAATCAAAAATGTTTTTACATATTCAAAGCACTCAAACTTTGAAATTGGATAGTCCTTGTTTTTTTCAAACATCTTTTTTTCTACAAAATGTGCACCATTCCTTCTAAAAATTGGAGAGGATTTTTAAATTGATGATTAGAAGGGAAAAACAGTTTGAACTAATGGAATTTTTTTTAAAAACCCATTTGAACACATTTGGCTCAAAAGTGCTTTTGACCTTAAAAATTATGGATTTTGAAAATGTGCCTTTAATAAAAGTTGTTCATATTTATGTAATAGATGATTGCATATGGTTAATCTTTGCAATGTTCATTAGCATTTTCCTTATATTGTCTTTGGTTCTTCACAAGGTTGAATACAAGTTGTGTTGAATGTTTGCCAACCACATGACTTGATCTTTAATTAAAAATTTCATAATGTTATTCACACTTTGGACGTCAAACTTAAGGTGCAAACCATGATTAAACTATATAATTAAAAATGTGGAATATCCACAATAAACCCCATGGAGATTAAAGACCATGGCAATGGAAATGTAGGGATTGGTAATGGTTGGAAAAGTGCACTAAGCATGTGGGCAATGACGAGGATTTTTTGCTCATGTACAAAAATCACATGACCCCATGAACTCCTTCACGTATTTGCAAATTGCAGCCACCAGTAATTTCAAAAGTCTAATTCCATGGTCTTGTTGAATCCAAAGTGGCCTCTAGCTATAGCATCATGCCTAGTTTATAGTACTTGGAATCAAATAGCGCCATTAGGTTCATACAAGAATCCATCATGATATAACAAACCATCTTGAAATTCAAACTTGTTGTGATCATTAGAAAAATCTTAACCTTGATTTCAATTCTTCCATTGACCTTTGATGCTAATAGCAAAGGGATTTTTCTTTGAGTTTTCATGAATTTGTCAAAAAAAGGGTTTGTCATTAAAAATTATTGGTAATGTTTGAAGTCGAAGATGTTGAAATGCGTGAAAATGACATCACATTGTTGGTCATATGCTTCATCTCCTTCCTTAGGAGTGAAGTATGAACGATGGGATAATGCATTTGGGTTAATGCATGAATGGGTGGACCAATTCGCCACACAACCAAAGTCCCTATTTACTCAAAATTGTGGTCAAATTCTAAAAATTACAACTTTAGTTTATATTAGTTTACATTGATTTCCTCCATATTTTTTCCATGTCATTAATGGCACATTTAGAATTTCTATTTTTTTAAGCATTTAAACAAAAAAATTATGAAATATTTCCTCCTCCAATATGATATGGAATAATGAAAAAATGCTCTTGATTAGCCCATTCAAAAGTCCATAAGTATAGTTTTAAAATTCAACTCATTATTTATTTTGTTCCTAGGCTTCTTTGATATGACATTTTACTAATTCCAAGTCCGTAACACACACCCCATTAATTAATGGATTGTAGCATAGTCCACATAGAAATGGTAGTCAAAGGTGTAATCCATGTATTTTGAGTTCAAAAATCCATGGCTTTTACAAATTTTAAAATTTTGTAAAATGATTTTTTGCATCATGTAAATATACAAATTAAATTTTTTAAACCAAGTCCATTTTAATAAATTTGAAGTCCTATAAAGTAACATGGGCATTACAACGTCAACCACAAGGCAGAATTGGCTAGCGTGACACCCAAATTGGTCCACCCATTCATGCATCCACCCATTTGGTTTCTCTTATTGGTACCTAGAATGACATGTGATAACAAATTGGAATTGAGATAAAGATAATGCCCATCTAACTTTGTGTTGATTCAAAACATGAACAATCATGAAATATTAAAAAAATTGTGATTGGAATACATGATGATTTCATGTTGAACTCCTTTGAGTAAATGATGCCATTCCTTAAAGGCATCCATAATAATCGAAAAAAATTAATCGTGAATTTCATAGTTTATTTCAGTAGGAGAAGAATTATGAAAACATAAACCAAAGGATGAAGAAGGTTGTCTTTTCGAAGTAGTGAGATATGGTGCTTAATGTGAAGTTAGAAAAGTTTGTTTCCAAAATATATGGTATAAAAAGGTTTACATGAATCAAAAGTGGGGTAGTTGTGAAATAAACCATCAAAGATTGAAAGGCAAATTCCACCTTAAGCCCTTAAAAAAATGTTTGATCCTTTTGATTTAAATGAATGAAAGGGGCCACTATCATGGAATATTGTGCAATGAAATGCCAATAAAAGTTAGGAAATCCAAGAAAACATCATGAACAAAAGTTGAAGTAACTGAATCCACAATGGTTTGGACCTTACAAAGATCCACATGCGAATGCCATCTCTAGAAATAATATACCAAAGTAATGCCACTTTGGTTTGATGGAATTTGCATTTTTCCAATTTAACATAAAGTCTAACTTCTCTTAGTTTGTTCAAAACAAGTCAAATATGTCATTCATGTTCTTCCATGTGTTCTTGAAAAATGAGGATGTCATCAATGTAATAAACCATGAAATCATCCAAATATTAATGGAAACATCATTCATCAAATGTTGAAAAACATGTGCATTGGTAAGCCAAAAATCATCACTACGTATTTGAAATGGTCGTATGTAATATGTTCAAAAAGCAATTTTCCATTCATCACCTTCCCAAAAACACATTACATTATATGCACCATGTAAATCAACCTTGATGAAGACTTTAACATGACTTAATTGATCTAACAGCCCTGATATCAAATGTAAAAGGTATTAGTTATTGATGATGAGTTGATTTAATCCATGACAATCAACACACATTTGTAAGGAACCATCTTTCTTCTTAACAAATAAGATCAAAGTGTTAGTTAAAGATTTGGAATGTCAAATGAATCTATTTTCAAGATTTTTGTCAATTTGTATTCTTGAAGTGTTGTCGTTGAATGATCAATGCTCAAACATGTCAGCATTTTTCTTTTCTAAAACATCTTTGTATGTTTGATATTGTAGAAAAATCTCATGTTGCTTCACCTCAAGGTTTTGTGTTGGAAGAATATATATTAAAAATGCATCTCCTTTCTTTGAAGTTTACATGAAAGCTTGTGCTCCCACGAACAAATTTTTTAACTATTTGGGTTTTTGCGAACTCATAAGGTTCTTGTCACACTCAAGGTTCTATGAATCTATATACATAATCAACTTTTGGATCATCTTCCAATGCGCCTAGATGGTGAAAATCAAGTGGGGTCTTGCATTTTGATGCTTCTTCCTTTGGTGCTTCAAAATGGAAATTCCTCAATTGCCTCGTTTGAATCCTTGTGTCATTTAAATTTCATGTGTGATTTTCATTATACTTGGGTCAAGTGTATAAGGTTTGCAAGTTTTGGTAAAATGAATTACATGATTAAGTTGTCAAATGTTGTGCCTTATAGACCTCAGTCCTTTTGCAAGTCGAATACTTAATTTTGGACATCATTGCTTGAACCATTATCACAACTATTCTTGGAATTTGTCTTTAAAAGGGGGTTGGTATGGTTTTAGTAAGTTTTGCCACCTTCATTTTAAGTTTTCATAATGTAATTGAAAGTCCACAGTCTTGTATACCTAATATTCAAGCCACCATTACCACATCCTTTTCATTCTTGTGGCCCTTATAACAAATTTAATTAATTTAGGACTAAATTGTTAATTTAGGACTTTACCCAACCAAGTGGATGGTATAAAGTCTACCTAGTGGCCACTAGATTTAAGAAATATAACCTTACATTCAAGTAAAAACAACAATATTACATCCATGTATACATTGAGTTTGAAAAGAATTCATACCAATTTTTTTTTGCAACAGTTTCAATCATTGTTTTTAATACATGAAGGGACACAATGAATAATAAATATGATATGCTAGTTTCAAAATGAATATATTAATATGATGAAGAGATTATTTTTCTTGATGCCCACTAAGTGAAAACTATAGGTTATTCATTATCAAGGTTGGAAATCAAATTGTGCTTCTATTCATGAGAAAAAAAAAATCTATTTACTTAAAAAAACTAGGTCCAACACGTGCCAATTCATCAATCGCAATAATGTCTATGGATCCAAAATTATTACTCATACTATAATAAAATCAATTATTATATTTCGCAACTCTACGTCATGAGAAAAAAAAGTAGACACCTAATGGCCACTAGGGATTAAAGTTAACATCCCAAAAAGAGATATTGATAGGTAATGGGTGAAATCACAGTCAAAGGAGCCAAGGGTGCCAAGGTAAAAGTCCTTTTCCAAGGATTGCAGATGACACAATGTCATTCTTACATTGGTTTATAACTTAAAATTTTGTATTTTAGATACCCCATTTAGCATTACATTTTCAATATAAATACATTTTGACTATAAATTGATTTTATATCATGTATATTATGCATTCATGCCTTCTATCATATATATATGAACAACTTTTGTTAAAGCCACATTTTTAAAATCTATAATTTTCAAGGTCAAAAGCACTTTTGAACCAAATGTGCTCAAATGGGTTATAAAAATAATTTTCACAGTTCAAGTCCTTTTGCCCTTCTAATCATCAATGTTAAAATCCTCTCCAATTTTGAAAAGGAATGGTGCACATTTGGTAGAAAAAGGTTGTTTGAAAAAACAAGGATTATCCATTTTCAAGGTTTGAGTGTTTTGAACATGCAAAAAAAAAATTTATTTGTGTCAAGCTTTGAGCATGTAAACTTTTCAATTAATGGAAAATATTCCAAAATTTTTTATGACAATCCAAATTATTATGCTTCCCTTGTGATATTTCAAACATACAAAAATATAGTCTTAAGGAGTGTCCACTCACTTGGGTGGCTCCTTTGATTGTGATTTTACCCTAGTATCTAAGAAAATACACACAAAAATTTCCTTAATATCACGTTAATGCCACACATAATTTCTAATGATCAAAACATTGCTTAAAAATATGCCACATCCAACACAAAAAAACCCAAAAATAAAAACACTCATAATAAATTTGGAGTCAATGCCATGAAATGGAAAAAACAGACACCTAGTGGCCACTAGGGACTAGGGTTCAGGTGCAACAACAAAGATCACTAATCATGACTATGAAGAACATTGTACACAAAATTATCTACAATGAACAAATACACTAAGCTCGTCAAATACAAAAACACAATAATATATTATTCCACTACTAAATAATACATCAAATAAAAATAATAAAAATGTATTGATAATATAACCAATAAGCACAAAGAGAAATTCAATACATTGAGTTTCAAAGAAATGCAACCTACATGTTTATCCATGAATCCATGCCTATCTACCATGCTTATTTACAAATCCAAAAATTGTGTTCATAGTGAAACATTTTTTAATAGATTAAAATTTTATACACCATTTGTCCTTGTGGCCACCAGACACAATAAAGTAGATTATTGGTTTGGGAAGCAAAGAATTAAAGGTCCAATTTTTAACCTCACCTACAAACACAATTGTCAAAAAAATCACACATTAAAAAACACCAATGCTAAGAATGAATAAGAATCAAGTGATTGTTACTAATTATGGATACTAAAAAAATAATTATGAATAATTTGTTATATAACTAAATTCATTAAATAACAAAAAGAAAAATAATAATAAAAATGATCAAAAGAACAAAATTGCATTCATGATCTAAATTTAAAAAAACACAAAAAGAAAAAATGAATATATTATTGGGGTCACCAACATACTTTACAAATTATTGGATGCATTAACAACCTCAAGATACATTTTCATTCTAGAAGAACAACTATTAAGAATAGTAATTTGACTTTTGTTTGTTGTATTTTTTCATGAAGGAAAAGCAAAGAAAACAACTGCAATCTCGAACCACTGTTCTAGATCTGTCAAATTACATTTCCACTTGCCGTTCTAACAATCTTCATACAAACGTTGTTCATCCAAATTTGACCTTTCTTCACTAGCACCCACCATTGCACCCTCACCATTTTGAAGAATTCATTTTGATCATCCTAGACAACATCACTTTGTGTTCTTCCCAACCAAATAGGGACAAGGAGGGGATCATGAAGCTTCACGAGAACAAAATCTCCATTGTTGAGATCTCTAAATGGGGTGTATGTGGGAGCCGGCTTCAAGTTCTTAGGCCCACAATAAGGACGAATGACCGGATCTTCTGAATCAACAATTGACATTGTGGATGACAATTCAACTCTTGCATAACTTAACTTCCAATTGCTACAAGGCTAAAAGACTTCCAAAAGAGTGGACCCTTTAGTAGGCAAAGGTTTTGACAAATGTAATAAAATATCCTTCTAGTAATCCACATACAAACTCATTTTCATTGCATAAGTTGCACAAAGTTGTTCCATGCCTTGTTTCCAAAATTCCACATGTTTAGATGATCTAGCATTGATAAACTTTTCTTTTTCCACCAACCTCATTACATCATGGCCCCAAATTGGGCGATTTGGAATAAGATTGGGGACCCCAATAGGCAGCTTTGGAGATCCATCGGCATTAGCTTTCCATAATTGGATTGGAAGCACCTTGGTGGGACTCCAAACGCTATTGATTGGTGAAACTTTGTACTACATCATAGGCCAACTAAAGGAATTCATAAAAAATCTAAAAATATGCATATCAATATGCCCTACTAAGGTTTTTGAACCATCCTTTAAACAACCAAAGACCCAGGTTTTAAAATATGGAATTTTTTGAATCAACTGCGAAATGAAAGCTCTCTCCTGTGACACCATGAAAACCTTCATCAAATCTACCGAAATATAATTGTTCTGTTTTTTCAAATTTTTGGACAAATATCCAAAACATCCATCAATATCTTCATGTATATGACCAACCACAAGGAATCCTAGTTTAACCTCCTCAAACACTTCCTCACTATCAACAATGACATAAATTTTAATAAATACCTATTTATATTGTCTTTCATACAATTATCCATTTGAAGCAAAAAATTGTTTTGGCAACGATTTGGGGCCCATAAATTCACTTGGAATTTTAATTCACTTGTACATCGAGATTTGCCTTGCAAAAGACATGTGAAAAATGCATTTTGAAGAAGATGTTCAAACAACATTTAGGACTCAAAAGCTGGAGTTTTTTCTAAAGTTCAAAGAAACTACAACAATGAGCAATTGTAAAATTGGGATCATTAGGCCACAACTCATTGGAATATTACGCATATCTCTCATTGCCACGACCATGAGCTATCATACCTATCAATGTAATGGGCAATTGTCCAAGTTCATAAATCATTTTGTTCGCCACCTACAACCTTGGGAGTGCAATTTTTGCATGATCCATTTTGTCATTAATAACGTATAGGAACTCACCTCGGACCACACAAACTCGGACCTCCAAGTATGGTACAAGCTTTTGCATGATTCTTAATGCAAAAGGTGTTTTCTCAACTTCAATTCATATTTTATCGCATCATTGCTATTCCTTCCCAATTTTGATATTAAATCCTTCAATGATTCACACATAGTTCACTTTGCAAAAACAAAGCCTCTTTTTTTTACATCCACATTGAGATGGTGTCTCTTTTTCAACCTGCTCATCGTAGACTACAAAATACCTCCAATGTTTAACTCCTTGCTAATTTACACAAATGTAATCCGAAAAAATGATCAAATCATAAAACACACACAATTTTAGACGTTGAGAACTAAACTGCAAGAAATACATCATATTCACATGTTCTTCTAATTTGTATACACTATCATTTATTTCATCATTTTTCTCTCGAAGGCTTTTCCATGTATCAGGTAAGAGCCGTCGAACATCCTATCTACCTTTTTTGATTCCTTTCAATTGATGCAGCATTGTGTCAGCACTCAAATCAATCAACGATTAAACATTTGACTCCACTTGCTTGGTTGGAGTTCAGAGTTTATGCGAGCCTTTGTTACCACGAAGAAAAAATCTACATCCTCACTTGGAATCTACTTTCTATAACATTTATGTCGATCTGGACAAGCCAACAATCTTATACCATGCCATTTCACAAATGTCAATTTCCTAAATCGTGATAAACTTTTGCTACTTCATGTCTACTCTAACATGCAACCTTCTTAGAATATCCATGCCATATGCTTTGCATTCTTCAAAGGACAAACCCCAAAACTCTTATCTCAACAACATTGTCTTCTCACAAGGAAATTTTTGATAATAATTGTGTGTGCAACATAACGCGAAATTCACATTTCAAACAAACTCCTACAACAATAGCTTTTCAAACCTTGACATTGTGCGATTAGAATGTCCAACACTTCACTTTCTCTTTTGAAAAATATGTTGCTTCTTCCTTACTCCAATTTCTCCCTCTTCATCAATAGTTGGTATGTTGCATTCATCATAAGATACGAAAATTTGTCTCAAGGAATACCCATCCACAATGGTTTGTGCCAAAGGCCACTTCCAAATTGTCATAACTACTGAAATATTATTTGGGCAATACAAAATACTCATTTCGACATGATCCTCACCAAGTTTATTATCAAGAACTACCTCCCTTGGGTCACAAGCTATTACACAACCACTTCCAACGAACAATACAACATCATCCACAAGCTCACATTCCACACATCACCAAACAAACCTACCTTTCAATGGGATGTGGGAGTTCCTTCTACCATTTTCATTATCACCTTGTTCCTGCTCTTCCTCACCATTTCCTTCTTCATTTGTGCCTTCATTCATAGAATTAAAAGAAGCTCTTTTCAAAGTGCCATCATTGGTGGCATCATCAAAAATATTACACATGTATTCATTATACTCGTCTTTAGGAATACCATCCATTGTATTGTTAATTTCCTCATTAACGTCAAATCCCTTAGAACGTAAAGATGAGGAGAGAGCTTAATTTTTACAAAACACTTTTCTTTTTTGCAAATTGCTAAAACCCTTTATTAAATGCCTTCCTCCAATAGAGATACAAGTTCTTCTAGCATGGAAACATCCTTTATAAACCAAAAGTAATCATTTCCCATCGAAGATCCGCTAGGCATTTTTTACGATCTTCGATACAAAAAGCACCTAGTGGTTGCAAAGCATTTTCTACGATCTCCAATCCAAAAAGTGCATGGTAGTTGCTGCAGTTGCCAGGCATTTTTTGTAATTTCCAACCCAAAAAGTGTTTAGTGGTTGCCAGGTGTTTTTTTATAATTTCCAATCCAGAAAACACTTAGTGGCCGCTAGGCGTTTTTTATGACTTTTGACCCAAAAAGTGCTTAATGGCCATAAGGCATTTTCTATGATTACTGATCTAGAAACTGCTTAGTGGCTGCCAAACATTTTCTACAATTGTCGATCCAAAAAATGCATGGCAGCCGCTAAGCGTTTTTTGTGTTTGTCAATCTAGAAAATGCCTGGCAATTGCCAAATGTTTTTTAAGGTTATCGACCTAGAAAATGCTTAGCTGTTGCTACATGTTTTCTAGGGTTGTCGATCCAAAAAAGCATATGGCGGCTATCAAACATTTTCAAAGGTTACCGATCCAGAATGTGCTTAGCGATCACTAGGCATTTTCTAGGGTTGCCGATCTAGAAAACACTTGGTGGCCACCAAGTGTTTTTTTCAATTGGTGAGCTAGAGAACGTTTGGCGGCTGTTAAACATTTTCATGGACTACAGATCTAAAGAACCTTTAGTGGCCACTAGGCATATTCTTCAATTTCCCATCTTGGAAATGCCTAACGACCATAAGAGTCTTCTTCAATTTCAAATCCAGGACATGCCTAACAACCGCCAGGCATTTTCTTGAATTTTTATTATGTTATTATCAAGAAAATAATGAAATTTTTCCTTGATTCACGCTATTCCTTGATCTTGAAAATTCTTGGAGATTGATAAGTGTTTTCTACGATTGCTTTGAAATCATAACCTGAAAAAAATGCCTGACAACCGTCAGGCATCTTTTTTTTCTATTGGATTGTCTAATAGTAGATATTTTTTTATCATACTAACTAATGTAATAGAACCATTTGAAAGTTGCCAGGCATCTTACAAAGATTTGGTTGAATGACTTTATACAATATTGCAACTATAGTTTTATTGCGATTATGTTGTTGGTATTCACTAGGTTGGAACAAACTAATGTCAATAGTTATCCTTATAATGAAGGAATTTTTCCTTGCGTTCAAAGTCAAATTGTAGGAATACCTTCCAAGGGATAAGAACCACAAAAATTTCAGAAGATCCTTTGTTATTTCTATTTCCTAGTTTATGGTGGTTTATAGCTGAACTAGTGCCTGAATTGTGATGAAAAAATAAGAGGCTTCTTGAAGGCAAGCTAAAGATGCATCAAAATCGTGCAGAATAATTTAAGTAGAATATGCGAGTGTGAAAGCTCCAAGGTAAGAAGGATTTGAGATGATAAAAGTGGTGAATTTCTGTAATCATTGTGATGTTCATAAAGAATTGTGTAGTATTCACCTTTTTTTTGTGATGGCTTCGTCCTTTTCTAAGAGGTGGGATCAAATACAAGCAATATTCATTAGGCAAGAGACGTTATGAAACCCTATCAACGTAACACATTTCTGAACATGCAAACCCATGTTTTTAAATCCTCCCTCCTAACCTAGACAAAAGGATGACAAATGAACTTTTTGTTGGAAAAATTGTTTTAAAGAACATTAAATGTGTGAAATGGGAATTGCAAAATGAAAAGAGACATGATTTTTATGGGTTAAATAAGTCGAAAATACATTTTCATGAAGAAAAATGTCAAATGTGAGATTGTTTTTCAAATACACAGTAATTGAACACGTCACCATAGACTATTCTATATTATGGAATGTGTTAAACTATAAAAGGAAGGAGATTTGTGATGTTAATTGATCACAAGATTGATGTGAAGATTTGAGAAAGTGAAGGAGAAATGGGTAGGAATGGTGAGAGGGTTATACCTATAAACTATTCAACGGAGCTTTTTGAATTGTAGAATTTCACCTTAAATGTCGCAACCCTAGCTTTGGGCTCGCGACCAAAGCTAAGGGGGGGTTGCAAGGTTGCGGGCCAAGAGGAAAGAAGCCCGGGAGTCACATCACATACTCCCGGGAGTGTTAGAAAGTGTAAGGGAGTATGAGGGAGTGAACCCTCACACTCCCAAGGCAACTCCCACTTTGGGAGATGGAGTCCCGGTGAACTCCCGAAACTTCAAAGAGCAATTGCAGGGGTCAAACCTTAATGTCTTGTGGCGTTCTTTATATCATTGGAAATCTCTTGGAGCGTAGATGTCTAAAATGGGCTCGCATTGCTCATTTGGAATCTGAAACACAAGTTATGGCCAAAAGAGGGCCGGGAGTCGAATTGCCAGTTTGACTTCCGACCACAAAAAGTCGAGAATCGACCCGATTTACTTAGCTGCAGGGGGCGTGCCACATATCCGTGGAAAGCTCTCGATGAGAGCTACAACTTTGCTTTAGATCACATTGTGATCCGAGGTCTGCTCGCAAAGTTATGGGGCTCCAAAGTCACGAGAGTCCCATTTGGCGCAATTTCGGGACTCCCACTCGGGAGTCCCGGGAAAAATAACCATTTGGATGTAGCTTCCGTGGAGAGTTGCAGAGTATACTATAAGGGGGAAGGTGGTGGCTTCCCCCAAGTCTGGGCCGTGGTGAGTCTTGTGTGTCCGTGTTGCCCGTGACTCGTCCTAGCACCAAGGGTGCTCCAACTATGCATTAACCACTTTGTGTGAGTTGTGTGCAGGCCCGTGTGAGTGAAGCTTGTCAACTCTTCCTAGTCCCATCCCGGAGCTCCAACACGCCCCTCTACCCCTCAAACTGTTGTGAGCTAGGGAGCGTGCTCCGACTCCTCCATTTTTCGTTGCTTTCTACTTGGGCTCACATTTGAATCCTTTAAGGAGTTGGGAGTGCGTCATTAAAGTTTTTCTCTTTGAAGCCTTACAATGAATATGGAATTGGTTTTGAATAAGGGCAAAATGGCTGAGTACATGTTTAGTTTAGATTGAAAAACTTCTTGAAGGAAAGCTCAATCATGCTTTGTCTTCTCAGTTCTCCTACATTCAATCCCTTACGAAGCTCCAAATCCTTTTTATTTTAGATTCTTTCCTGAAACCCTAACTTCATGCCTGGGCTGAAATGTTTTTTGAAGGAAAGCTTGATGGCACTCTGTTTTCTTAGGCAAAAATGAAAAGAGAATTTTTTTTCTTTTTTGAAAAAAAATCAATAATATTTTTGATTTTTTTTGTTGCGATTTTTAGAAACCTTTGGCCTCAATGAAAATGCCAATTTTTTTGTTCATACCCTTCCAATGTGTTATGAATGTTTCAAAGGGCACATAACATGTCTAATAACATGTTCCATATCCAAACCTATAGAAAAATAAATCTTAGAAAAATAAATTAAAAACATTTTATTTGTTTTAAACTTCGTAAATATAGGCTTTGAGTGTTATAGAATATATATATATATATATATATATATATATATATATAGGTAAAAAGGTGACCATATTAACTGAAACATGTTAAAAGTTTTATTAAACCCTAAATATTAGAACTACTCATGTTATTCACATCCCATGTTTAGGATGTGATCCATGCCATGGTTGTATGGATCTGCATCCTTGGACAATGAAATAATTTGTAGCCTTAGAAGCTAACTTCTTTTCTATTCAATGCTCAATATCAATTGACATCATTAATTTTACAAAATTATGGATATTAACTGTCAATGTGTTAATATCAAAGAAATTATAACAATTGTTATTATGAAAAAACTATAGAAAGTTCGAAATACACTTTAGATGTGAAATTAAATTTGGTAATCAATAAATTATACATTGTTATTAAGATGCCATTATTGATTAATACTAATGAAAATATTTGTATCAATATTTGCCATCAATGTATCAAACATTTTCTAAATTAATAAATAAGTAATTATTCAAAAGGTTTAAAATGTAACTAGGAGTCAAAGGGATTACTTCGGAAAAGGACTACACATCATTTTTCCCAAAAAAACAATTTACATGCAACTGAATTTTTGAGTGAAATTTTTTATAACTTGTTCTAAAACCTATTTAAATGTTCCCCACTGTATCACATTTTTTGTGTTAGTCATTATTGAATAAATATGAATTTTTAAAAGTGTGCAAATTCCTTACAGTCAATGTTTCATCTTGAAAAATGATCAAAATTTTAAGTCATCACCAAAAATTAAAATTTCACATTTTTCAGTTTTATTATACTCTAAGCTATAATTTTTCTTCATACATCATGTACATTATAACCCATTTATATGTGGTAAAAGACTCTTGAAACTCTGAAATTTTGAAGCTATTTTGAAACATTCTTTGAATTTTTAAAGTTTTAGAATTCCACATTTTAAAAAATATGAGTGTTTTTGAGTTTGACTAATATGTTCTTGTCATCTATATTTTTTTCAATGAAAATTATTTTATTATATGAGTCATTTGAAAATGTACACCTATTACATGGGATGGAATCAATTTTGCAAAGGACTATCAATTTAAGGACTTCTTAAATTAAAACCAAAATTTAAAATTGGATCAAAGGAATTTTTACTCTAAATTCCTTGACATTCATACGAGGGAAAAATGATTAACTTGCCATAATTACCATGGTTTTAAATGGTAATAAAAAAATAAATGTTTGATGTTAACTAATTATGTTTAACATCTGACACCATTTTTGGCTCTTAGTTACGCGTTTTGACCCAAAAAACATTGATTCAAAGTCACTTTGTCTTAAATCTTTGTCTTCACAAATTTATCCATTGAATCAAAATTTCCAAAATGATAAAACTTATTAACTTCAAGTATTTTATTCAAGATGTTGAGGCCACTTAGTCTTGGATCTTTGGTTTTGCACTATCCATTGTATCAATTTTTTTGAAATAATAAATAAGTAATTATTCAACTGACATTCAAAAGTCACTTTGTTTTGAATCTTTATCTTCACATTAATATGCATGGTAATCAAATTTTGCTAAATTAATTAATCAAGATTCATTGGAAAGATATCCATTACCATAATCAAATTTGTTAAATAATTACATTATTTAATCAAGAAATTAATTAGAAAGATATTATTTAATCCACTTTATCTTGGGTCTTTGTTTTCACATTACTCGTTCCATCACATTTGGTGAAAAAATATATATCATTAATTATTCATTCAAGAATTTAAATCTTGTTTATTTGTGATCTTTATGTTAACATTATTATATTCTCTATCAATTTGCAAAATTAATTAAACTTTCGGGAAATTAATTGAAAAGGAACGTAAGCCAATAATTTATGCTTGATCTTTGTCTAATGTTATATAGAAATTTGCCATAATATAAATAATTTAATGATGAATTATTCATTAGAGCAATGAAGGCGAATTTATGTTGCATATTTATCTTCACATTATCCATTGTATATCACTTTTCCTAACTTAAAAGGAATAACAAAAAAATATTGAAAAAAGTTTTTTTATGGAAAATAATCATGGCAAACATTAATTGTAAAAGTCTTATCTCATAAATTCAAACACTGCAATCACTTTAGACATCCTAACATTCATGAGGGGATTCAACATTATTTCATTTTTAGTATGTTCAATAGTCCAAGAAGTGATAACATCAAATTGCACAATTTAATGTTGAAAACCCTAAACCCTAAAACCTTTAAACCGTAATTTAACCTCCAAACCTTCATACTTTAATTTACCCAACTTCAAAACACCTTGAAACCTCAAAACCTTAAATATTTTAAAGTTCTTTAAGTCCCCAAACCTTTAAAGTTCCATATTATTTAACCCTAAAAACCTTAAACCCTAAACTTGTTCCTTTTAAAGTTTCCCAAAAACCTTAATCCTCCAAAACTTCAAACTAGAATGTGACATAATAGAAAATTCAGGCGTTAATCCTAAATCCGTAATACCTTCACACCCTAAACACAAACCCTATAAAACCCTTAACCCTAAATCCAACATCCTCATAATCTTCAAACCTTAATCATGTTCACCCAAACCCTTAACCCTAAAGCCAACATCCTCATAATTTTCAAACCTTAATTATGTTCAACCCAAACCCTAAACCACTCAAACATTCATGTAGTAATCTTACCATAAAACCATAAGATCCTTGGACATTGGGTTATAAATTAGTTTAAATGATCATTATTCATACATTACATTAAATTTTATTTTTCTAGACTTTATACCTTCAATTTTCATCTTTTTCCCTTAAAACATAAATATATATTTTATGTTAACCAAAAAATAAATCCCCAAATTATATATATATATTTTTTTTATTTTATTTTATTTTTTGGGTATATTTTTCTCCTTTTGCCTTCATAATGTTTTTTGACATACAAAATATAATCCCCAATTTTAATGTTTTTCAACACTCCATCCTTCCATCCTTCCATCCTCCATCCATCTTTCCATCCATCCATCCAAATGTCACCCCTCAAAAAACAAACAGTTAAGGTTTAGCTTTTACTTTCACTCTTTCGATCTCCATCTCTCTCTTGCTTTCATTCTCATTCTTTCTCATGCGCTCTCTCTCTCTCTCTCTCTCTCTCTCTCTCTCTCTCTCTCTCGTTTTTTCTTTGTCTTCTCTCTTGTGCCCTTGCACTCCTTCACTCTCTTGTGCTCTCCAAATTTTGTCTTGCCATCTCACTCCCTTTCTCCCTCTCACATTTTCTCAGTGAAGGAAGGAAGTGTGCTCAGGAAAGAAATGTGTTCGGTGAAGCAAACACGCTTAGGAAGGAAGTGCGCTCAGTGATTTCTCTCCGTGACAACTCGAGGTGAACATGTTCCAAAGTCGTTCAAAACCAACCCAATGAACACCCCCGCTGTTAGGTATATTTTTGTGAATGTACTTCCTTGTGTACAACTCATCATCTAATCTATGTGTGTATATTTATGATTAGACATTGCCTTTCAATTTCTCTATGTACTCAACAAAACAAGGACATCAATGTCAAAGGACTAACAACCTCAAAAATTTCAAAATGTGCAATGAACCATCGTAAGTCCTTTAATCTCCTAAACTATTTGAATCAGAGTGTTTGGTGGCTGCTAGGTGTTAATAGTTTTATTTTGCTAGAAGTGTTTGGCGACCACCAAACATTTCATAGCTTATATTGCCAATAAATGCTTGGCAATCACTAGGCATTTCTCAACTTAGATAACCAAGAAACACTTAATAGGCACCAAGAGTTTCTCAACTTATATTGCCGAAAAATGTCAGGTGGCTACAAGGCATTTCTCAGCTTATATTGAAGAGGAATGCTTAATAGCAGCTAGGTGCTTTTCAACATAAATTACAGGGAATTTAGCGGCTGTGAGGTGTTTTTTAGCTTATATTGTAGAGGAATGCCTTACAGTTGCCAAGCATTTCTTAATTCATTTTAGAAAGAACGTTTGGAGATTACCAGGTGATTTTCAAGTTATTTTCGAAAAATGTCTAGCACCCACCAGGCATTCCTTAACTTAAATTGCAAAAAAATGTCTAGGGGCCATTAGGGGTTACTCAAGTCGTGATGTTGAGAATCGCCAAACATTTCATAGTTCATTTTTGAAAGAACACCTAACGATTGTTAAGCACTTCTCAATTCATTTTCGAAAGAATGTTTGGCGGCTATGAGGCAATTATTAGTTCATTTCAAGACAATGCCTAGTAATTGCCATGAGATTCTCAAATCGTATTGCTGTCAAATGCTTAGACACCTTGAATTTTTGAAATGATAATTCTGGGTTCAAATTTCTGAGACTTTTTTGACATGCATGTACACACCCCCATTGCTAAAAAAGGTTATTAGTGAGTACTTAGGGTTCAACCATTTTTATCTTGAAGCACAACTCGAAATTTGGAGCATGTCGAATAGCATATTGGCTTGGGGGGCAAGGCTCACACCTAGACAAGAAACCTTAATAGAGTTCCATTTCATCAAAAATGAAAACAAAAACTCTGTGAAGAAAATGCCCATTTGCGCATTGAAGGTTTAGGCTTACGAGTTCACGATGGTCGTCTTCATGCTCAAGGACTTGCATAAAAAGTAGGTGGTTGGTCTCATTTGCACAATTAATAGAATCAGCGATGAACTATCCCAGACTAATGCTAATAAAGACTTCAAGTTTAAAGACATGAAGGCAAAAATTGCACAAGATGTTTGTGATCGTTGGGATGAGTTCTTTGAAGTTCTTCAAATTGAGAAAGACAAATTGACAAGAGATTCTAAAAGGGCCTCTAAATGAGCAATGACTAACTTTGAGGGCTCAAGTGAGCTATGCCTAGCAAAAAACCACAAAAGGAGAAAATTGAAACCTAGAAAAAACAGAAAATTTTGACAAAGTTAGTAGTAGGGAAGGATAAGAAGGGATTTCATGTGATGGAGTGCCGACTAATGGATGACACATTTGGAGACGAGTTCTTAGACTTCTTCCCTCTTGTGAATGACCCATTTCCAAGTGTTATGGTGGACGTTCACCATTTTAAAAGAGTGCCCCAAACATTGTATACTAACCCTTCTCGGATATACATAAGGACGAGATTAAGAAAATAATTACGTGATAAAAAAAATTTGTGATTCCAAAGCACCCCAAAAATCTCGGTCATATTCTACCATAGAAGTTGAAGAAGTGGGAGGATATTTAGAACCATTAGTTTTTAATTATTGGAGGACAACACACAATTGTTGCAGCAAAGGTACATTTTCTTTGCATGATTGTTCCTCTTTGACATACCTACTTGTTTTCAATTAGAATGATACAACTCAAAAAAATGTGGTAGTAAATTATCATTTCTTGAACATGAACTGGTGGAAGACCCCAATATAAAGGACTAGGTTCAAAAGATTTACAACAAGTTCCAAATAATCGTCGTGTGGGACATGAACTTTGTGAGGATTTGTAACCTTTTGAAAATTTTGAACAATAAGGATTGTGACCTTGGCTTGAAGCCTTCTTATAGGGAGAACCTTGCACATGCACTTCAGATTTGGGACACATATTAATGGCCTTGCCCGAATTTTGGATGTTTATCTTCAACACTCTGATGAATACAAGGTATTCAAAAGATCACATTGTGTTATGTACTATTCCTTGGTTTTTTACTTCTATTATAATCCTTCTTATTGTTTTGCATGTTGCGCAAAAATTCGAAGAAACCTTGAAGCCAATTCTCAATGTGGAATCCATGAAAGAATGCATGAACATCTTGCTATTAACAGATGCAATATTCAAGTTGTGGCAAAGTGTCCTCCTTGAATGGGAGAAGTGCAACATCCTCAATCGATTTGGAAACATACTAACATGTCTACAAAAACCAATTGGAAAATCCACCTTTGATTATTTGGCAAATCTAAAAGAGGCTCAATTCAAGAAGTTGGTGAAGGGGCTCCTCGTGAAAACAATAACTCTGAGGGAGCATCCAACCAAAGGAGGGAGGCCAAAGTTGAAGTCTATGTATGAGTTTACAAGGCTTGTGAAGCAAAAGGTTGTGATCAAATATTAATTCATTTTGGTCATCCGAAGCTGACCGCCAATAATCAGAAGCCATATTCAAATGATGAATGGCACACATTGAAAAAGAAGCAAAATTTTGACAAGATGTTTTCTTTTGAACTCGGAGCTTAATGACAAGTTCTATTCCAAAAAAATGAAACTAAGCCCTTCAAATGAAACTCCACCTTCATGGTTTAAACATTTTTTGGAAAAGTGGATCTAGAGTGGGAGTGCAAAAAATGTTGCAACAAAGTCCATCCTATTATATAGTCATTACAAGTATGACAGAGTTGAATAACATGTTAGGCCTATTGGATGTTGTCAACAAGGAATCGCCAACATCATTCTTGTAAGACGATGCAACAAGGACCATCATTGTTGTATGTATAACACATAGTGCAAAAGATGTTTCCACTATTTGGAAGGGCCTTAATTGGGAGTCTTTTCTTACAGGACTCTTCAACATTAACGCCAAATTTATGGTGGTTGCTTGCATATGCGACCGCAAGTCACTCAAGAACCTACTCACTACTGTGAGCAAGTCGATTTTTGTCACCAAGATTTGATTTGAATTTGGGTAGTACATGGCACGAAAAAAAGAGGTTCCATTTCAATTTACAACTTTACTGAACAATCATGTGCTTATGTACGCATATTTTTTCCCTTGTAAAATTGGAACAAATGTGGGCATTGATATTCTTGCAAGCAAGAAATTGTTGGCATTAATTGAAAGCCTAGTTTTTGTGTTTCCAGAAGATCGACAACTTTACAAGCATGAAGTTTCCTCAGAAGGAGTATTACAAGTTCTAAAGCCAATCATTTTGAGCGGCATGGTTTGTTTGAATATTTTTAGTGGAGGTGTTGTCACCTAAGTTTACCTGGTAAGTGCAATTCATGGCTATAAACTATATGGTTTTATGTTTTTTGAACGGATATCCTTGAATATAGATTTTTTTAATTTTGCTTTTTGGTTCTTAAGAAAATAAATGTAAGGTTCTCAAAATCATTTTGGAAGATCTTGAAGGAAACTGTTGTGAAATGATGGCCTTAGTGTGTCTTTGCATGTTGACTAATGTCGTGACTTGAAATGCTAGAACTCAACTGTTGAAACCGATTCTAATGATCATAAATGTTACTCAAACTAATGTTGATTTTGAAAAAGATGTTATAATCGTACCTATCAAAGCAAAAACCATGAGTTAATCTCAAACACTTGACCACCCGAGTCCACCTAAGGTGGACAAAAAAAAACTTGGTTATGTTACAAGAGGTAAAAATAAGAAAGGCCTCCAACAATATTAGCTAGTCGATGAGTAAGAGCTAGCCAATGAGGAAGAAAGGTTGATCTCGGGGGCAAAATCTAGAGAATGATGATAGTCACATTTCGCCAACACTGGATTTGAATCCATTAGACTTGGAAGTTAATCCAGTAGCTTGCTAAGAGGTGTGTGAAGAACTTAGCAGCCATGATCAAGAGGATTGGCCAAAGGAGGAGGATGTAATTGCATCTGTAAACACGTTAATGGTCAATACATCTATAGCTTCGTCATTGGGGGTGACCCTGGCTACTATTGATGCAAATGAAACCTAGAAAGCTGGTGAGGAATTGTGAGGGGTCAAACCTCCACAAGATCCTCTAAGTTTGTATAATTTTGTAGGGTGAATAAAAAAGAGGTTGACTGAATAAGTTCTTTGACTTTTAATGTATTTTAATGAATGTACATTACCATTATGGTGTATGGGTTGTATGTAGGGGTGAATTGTATTTAGAGGTGTGCAATTCTTTAATGAAATCCTTGTAGTGGACTAGATTTTCTTCTAATCAAATGATTATATATACCTTTGGACTTGATGTTATATTCTAAGCTTCCTTGTTTGACCTAATTGTTGTTAATATAATGAGTCATATTCCATGATAAATTTAACAAGCATTACTTTGGGATATAGTTAGATTATGTGTTGAATAACGTTTAACAGCCCCAAGAAATTAACAAAACATTGTTTGCTTGATTCATTAATACGTTAATTAGTATGTGAAAAACATAATGTTCGGTTGCGGACTATCGCATGGCAACCACCAAGTGAAAATTAATGAAAGGCCTTGGACTATTGCTTGGTAGCCATTAGGCAATAATAGGTGAAAGGTGTTTTATTATTGCCTAGTAGTCACCATGTGATAATAGGTGAAAGGCACGTTACTATCACCTAGTAGCCGCCAGCCGATAGTAGCTGAAAGGCTTTTTATTATCACCTAGCAACACTTCATTATGGCCTAACGGTCACTAGGCAATAATATGTGAAAGCCTCTTTACTATCGTTTGGTAATCGCCAAGTGAGAGTTGGTGAGATTAAAGTTTACTAATTGTGGTGCTCTATTTATTATAAATTTTTGCTTTACTTATGGACAAACCCTCAAATGTTTCTCTCAAGAATGTGAAGGAAGCAATATTATATTCAACAATGAGTTCTCTTATTCTTTAGACTATTTTCATTTATGATTTTTTGCATGGAAGTGTACATGGAATTACAACCTAATCTACCCTTGTTATTTATAGGTGATATTTCAATGGTATCAATTGATGTCCACTCCAATTAACCTCGTGATGAAGACGCGGTGCCTCTGGACGTTGAATCGGAATGTTATTATCATGATCTTTTCAGGCCATTGAAGGTGAATCTCCTTCATGTTGTCTTTGGCTTGAAGGGAGTTCTTGCAAGACAAGGAAAATCCTTTAAACCTTGCACTTTAACACTTGTTGAGTGGTAGAGAAATATGTCCGCAAATCCTTATGTTATTCCCAGACCATAGTTGCAAGAATTCATGCAAAGGTGTTTTCAATAGTTTGTAATGTATATTTGGACTAGGTCTAAATCGTACAAGATTTTGTTCTTCTTTAGCGAAATGAGGGAATATGTAGATTTTAATGTCAATGCTTTGCGGATTTTGGTTGTGAGCTTTGTTAGAAGAATAACCACTTTCTTTTTTACAAGCCCAGGATGGTGGTTTTCCAAAAGTGCCTCACGGATTTCTTTAATAAAGTTCTGGGTAGGACATCGGAAACATCATCCTTGTAGACCATAATCTTATAAGGATGATGAGAAGCCCAATAGAAAATGTCATGTTAGTTGAAAAATGGAATCGTAGAATAGAAGTCTCTTTGAAATACCTAATGGGTGAAATCCTTCCTTATTTAAAGGCTCTTCATTCCACAGGCGAGTTTGTGTTTGCATTTGTGTAGTGCAAACCTTTTGGTACAACATGGCAAATCATTAGGGTAGATATTGAATTTTGATGGCTTTTAGATTCTTGTGGCGATCATTGTAACTCTTCTTCCTTTAACATGGTGTCAAACGACTATTTATAATTGAGTTGAAGCTAAATTTGATAATATGCTTCAAAATATTTAATTTAATGATGTGGTGAAAATATTATGTGGAGGGTGTGCGACCTTAGAATTCCTTACTTAGAATTGTGTTAAATATTGAATTTTGTAATGTATTCAAGGGAGGATATCATTTAAATTTGACTTTGATACCACTCCTTTATTGTCTAGCCCATGAGTTGAAAATCTTTTTCTGGTTTTGAATTCTTGAATTTGCTCATGCTCAATCTTGCTTTTGCAATTGTGTTTTTAAAATCATGGGAACATTTGTTTTAAAATATGTTTGAATTTTTTGAAATTATAGGTTATGGCTTTTGTATGTGCATCACCATGCACTGAAAATCAAGTGCAATTAGCCAAAATTGTTTACACGGTTGCCTTGGATGAAGTTGACTTGCTTCAATTTAATCCATTTATGAATTTTGTTTCGCAAAAGATTGTAATGACTTCTGATGTTGCAAGTGATACGCACCAAGAAATTACAATGACTTTAGGTTTTGCAAAGGACGATCAACAAGAATTTACACCATCTTTTGGTTTTGTTAAAGATACTCAACATGAAAAAACTAGAATGAGTTTTAATTCTTGTGAACAAACTTGGCTTGTAATGGAGGTGAGTGACTATCATTTGATTTTCGACTTGAATGGTGTTCTTGTGGCGATTGGTGAGGGTCAAACTAAATCCCACCTAGTTGTTTTGAGGCTTGGCTTTAAAAAGTTCCTTTCCGCTTGTGTAAATAAATTCACAATGTACAAATGGTCATTAGCAATGAAGAGGAACTTTTTGAAGCACTTGGACATAATTGTCGAGAAAACAAATGTTTTCTTTCCGTCTTTTAGAATACTAGACTAGACTTTCTGCTTTAGAAATGATCACTTCTCGCCAAAAAAGCCTAACAAGCTTGTTTTTCATAAAAACCTAAAAGATTTCTTTTGTCTTTTTCTTGGTACGACTTTTGAAAATACCTTGCTAGTAGATGACATGCCTCACAAGAGTATGTTTAATCCTCCTTGTAATGCCATTTTTTTCAAGACTTTTTAAAGGTCTCATATAGACAGTAATTACTTGTTCAACATTATTCTCCCGTACTTGGAATCATTGCATTCATCTAAAATGCAGGTTTATAAATTTGTAAAACTGAATCCTTTCAATACCATTATGAACATGCCTCCTAATGACCCCTAATATGAAAAATTGAATGCTTGTTGTTCTGCAAAATGCGATGAAACTTTTTGTAACAAAGTTGAATCAAGATTTGTAAATAAAAAGAAGTGAAACATTTATTATTTTATTACTAAATGACTATGCATGAATAGTTTAATATTTTCACTTAACATGGGTGTATGTTTTGTCTTCAAGGCTAATTGGTTCGAGTCCAATTTAATGTATTTGTCCATATAACTTGGCACTTTTCAAATGCGGATTGGACTTTCTCATTTCAAAGTTGTTGATTTCAAAAACATGTTTTTAAACTACCATAATCTATTCCACAATTTTGTTCGCATGTGGCTTAGTGGCCACTAGGCACCTTGGGCACATAGTTGAATATCTCCTTTATATTGTTTCCTTTTTGTTTTAGTGTTATTGTGTCACCTAGTGGCCATTAAGCGGCTGCTTAGTGGCCACCTGGTGGTTGATGGATACAATTATGTTTTTTGGTATTTCATATTTAACCAAAAAATTAATTAATATTCTTTACACATGAATTGATTCTTTTAACTCTAGATAGCACACTATCATTTCATGAATGTGTAATTTTTTTTGCTAACAGATTTTGTTGTTGTTTCAATTAAATGTGTCCTTGAGGCGCATATCAATGATCAACACATTCACGTGTACATTCATCACCTCTTGGACTGAAAAAATGGTGATTCTCAACATCAATGGTGTGTTGTGTTATTTCCCATTTTTAGCTATTCTGCAAGGGAATGCTAGAGTGTTTGGAAGAAATGTTGACAAGGCCAAAGTGGAAGTTAGAGTTGGAGTGGAGGATTTTCTTGTGAAGGCATTTGAAAAGTTTTACGTCGCAATTTGGTCTTGTATGAAACTTGGGGATGTGCTAGGGGTTCTTCCAATGTTCATGCCTAAAAATTTCATGGATCAATTCGTTTTCATTTGGGGACGTGAACAATGCTCCAAGATGGTTGGTCAAATTTCACCTAAGTCCCATTATTATTTAAAGGATTTGAAATGCGTTTATGATGGTTGTCGTGGATTGCCTTATGGGAAGGAAGATCAAACATTACACATTAACGATGAACTTAACAAGCTAATTCAAAATTCCAAATGGAGTGGTCTTTTTCTTGAATCATTCAGGGGACAAATGTTATTAAGGAATAAGGTGCAATGGTGGACCTTGCATCTTGTTTATGGCCACCTTTGGTTGGATTACCATTGGCCAAAAGGTTCAAGTTTATTATGATTTTATGGTCAAGTATTCTAAGCCTCGATTAAGTTCATCCTCAAAGAATTATTATTGGTTCCTCCAATATATGGGTAGTGATAATGGTGATGTTCACAATATCCTGCCCTTTTTAGGTATTATGTATTCTAAATCATTTTATTTCATTTTATCATTTTGATCTCATTTTGTAAATCATTTTCTATGGCATAACTTTTACACATGATTATATCTTTTCATATGCCCATGTTTTCTAGTATTAACTTTTGTTTGCAATTTATTTGGATTGTTGTTTGCAAACTGTGCAATGTCGTTTGCAACTTTGAAGGGGAGAAAAAGATGTTGGCCACTTAATTTTTTATTTTGAGAAGATGTTGATGTTGTTGCATATTTGAGCATGGACAATCACAAGATTAGGAGGATTTGACATTATCTTTCATATTTTATAAAAAAATTCTTTTAAAGGTTTTTTTTTTAAATGAATTTTTAATAATGGAGTTTTCATCCATGATTCTTAGAAATTAGTTCAAGTGTTTTGACAACCTAGTGACCACTAGGTTCAATTTATTTCAATTTATCCTTTAAATTTAGGCTATCCTTCATAAAAAAATTTAGAAAGAATATTTTTTTCATAATGGATTTTTTGTTTCAAGCCCATTGAAAAAATTACGTGAAGTGTTTTCACAATGTGGTGACTACCATGTTCAATTTGTATCTAAATCATTTAATAAATTTTGTTTAATTTTTATGTATTAATCTATATAAAATTTCCAAATTTTACAACTTCTTTCCTTTTTAATTAAACTTGTCATGTAATTTAGATTTTCTCTGTGCTATAATTTTTTTTCCTCTTGTTATAGGCCTGGTGGCCATCACGCCTCAAGGTTAAGTTTGGATTCAATCCAATCATGTATGTTTGATATTTATAAATTTTATTTCATTAAATTGACATGCTCCAAATTTTATTTTTTTTGTTTTTTGTTAAAGAACCTCCCACGATGTCCATAAGATTTAATTTGTATAACTTGGGATGTAAATTGTAAATTTTTCTTCAAGAGCTTTAAAGTTTTTTTGTTGTTAACAACCAGGTCTTGGTGGCCACCAGGTCATTTATAAATTGAAATACTCAAAAAAATAACATTGTAATTTATTTTTTTTGCATTTTCAGACTTTTGTAAAGTCCTAAATTAATTAAATATATGTTTTATGTCCTTGATCTAGTATTTCCATTTAAAATATTTTCAAAAAGAGGTGAAAACACATTATGGTGGTTGAAAATTATTTTTTGAAATTGGGTGTTTTTGAACTTCTACCAAGTTAATATTGAAATGATTTTTTGCAAATAATACTTGGAATAAAGTAATTCAAAACCCAATGAATAAGATTGTAAAAAAAATCCCAATTTGAAATTGATATTAAATGATTGAAAAATATATTAGTGAAAAATTTGTAATCGTATTAGTAAACTACAAAGTGCAAATATACTTCAAAAACCATTCAAATGATTACTAAACTTAATAAAGTACTCAATCATATATTAAATATGAGTTCACTGTCCCATTTCAATTTTATATGAAGAGTTCCATTCATGTGATTTCACAAAAAACATTTGGATGACATTTTTCACTCAAAGAAGCGTAAGTGTGTGAATACAAAAAAGTGTTTTGAAAAAACACTATCATTTGAAAGATAACAAGAATTGTGTTGGAGGCTTTGAGTAAAAAATCCATTTTCAGTGTTTTCATTTAATGTTAGATGAAATGAAAGAAAATCTACCCCCAAAATAATACATAATGTATTAAAAAAACAAGTACATTTTCTTGTTTGAAATGTACCATTGTAGTGTGCTTCCACCCTATGGTGGCCAAAAAATGTTAGTAACAAATATTATTTTTTGAAATTGTGCAATTTTCAACTTCCACCAAGCAATTTTTTTTTTAATTCATAAATTATACTCAAAATAAAGTAGTTCAATTGCCCAATAATGCAATTGTCAAAAGAAACTACATTTTTTTATTATACTATTTATGATTTAAAAATATACTTGTGAGGAAATAAGTGTTGTCATGATATATTACAAAATGCAAATATATTCCAAGAACTATTCAAATAATTGCAAATTTTGATGAAATACTTAGTCATATATTGAATATGAATTGATTATACCATTTTAATTACAATTGAAAAGTTTGATTCATGTGATTTCACAAAAAACATCTGGACAAATTTTCATTCAAACAAACATAAGTGTGTTGAAAAAAAACATTTGGTTGAAAAATTAATTTCATTTAAAGATGACAATAATTGTGTTGGAGGCCTTTGTATCAAAATTCATTTTATATGTTTATCGAAATGTTGGATGAAATTTTTAAAAAAATACCCCCAAAATAATACAAAATGTACCCCAAAAAAAACATTTTCTTGTCTAAAGTAACCTCCCCTAGTGTGTTTTCACCCAAAGAGGTTAAAGGAATATGTCAATGTTTGCTTGTTTTTTTCAAAGAAATTTGCCTTCTTTCCACTACATCCATTGTTTGTTCCAATGATTCAATTGTCCGTTATCCTTGTTGTTGTGGGGCATATTTTTGTTTTAGTCTTCTTGTTTTCTTTGCTTATATTGTAGGTGTATGTAGGATATTCTCATGATCTACTATTGGCTTATCTAGTATTCAACTTGAACACCTACAAGGTACATGAAGTGTCATGGTTGCACTTTGCTTGCCTCCTATCCCCAATTTCCAATAAGTCAATGGAATACATTCTAGACCTATAAGAGGTGTGTTTTTCAATCGCCTATATACATTCCAAGATTGTAAAAAATGTGTTAGGTTTAAATAGGGAAAAAAAGAAGTTCATAGAAACTTGTAAAATCATCCCAAACTTAATCAATATCAATAATTGATGTGTAGGCCATAGGTGTGAAGGTCATGTTATGATAGGTTGCAAATTGTAGATATCTACAAGATCCAAAACTACCAAACTTCCTTATTACTTTAAGGATTATAGATTATTGGATCCAACAATAATTTAAAAACTTGTTAAAATTGTCATTATAGATGTCTTAGATTACATAAGATGTTCCTCTTTCTTCAAGTCTTGCTTGTGCTTATTCATCTTTTGAACTAGATTCTACGTTCACATATTCCTTCCCTTCTTATGATTTCAAATCTAGTTGGGCCTCATCTACTTTAGGTTTCAACCTTTTTAAACTAGGAATTAGAAGCTCTTGGAAACATCGAAGGTCTTATTGTATAAACTTTGGTAGTAATGACATACTTGAAATAATGTTAAGTCCACATTTAAAAAGTTTGAATGTTCATTCAATTGTATGATGTTTTCCAAGGTTGTCATAACATCTAGGCATCCATTTGGACGTTGGTGTTGCCCAATGTCATGTTGAAATAGGGTCAACCTAGGTCAAAGTTGGGCTACCCAAGGCAAATTTGGGGGGATCAATATTCATGTCGTTTGGTTGTGACAACTAAAATGATGTTCGATCATTAGAGTCCTATGGTGACCAAATAATAACCCAATACAGTGGTTGGATCAATCACTATTAGAAAACATGGTACTTTTTCACTAGCAAATTTAGTCAAAAAAATTCCCAATTTGAACAGGCATAAAAAAGACCATTCCATCATTTTGGACAAGTTAATTTCGACATGTCCACTATGACTGGGGTGTTTTTTTTACTAGCAGAATATGGACCATTTGACTGGTCATTTTGATTGGTCAATTTAATTAGTCAAATTTCTACCCATATGAAAAAAAATTATGGTAGGTAGGTAGGTCGTAAAAAGGCAGGCAAGTAGGCAAGTAGGTGGTAGCATGCCTTAGCTTACCCTATCCTACTTGAGCTACTTTAACCTAACCTAGTATATCCTATTTAACCTACCCTACCTTCCTTAGCCCCTTAAGCATATACATAGGTTATAATGTTATGAATTGAACCCTTGACCTCCCCAATGATAAACTAAGTTCTTAACCAATGGACCACACCATCAAAAGGTGTTCAACTTTTATCAATTTTTTTATTTCACACATTTATTTTGGCATTTCATTACAAGATTATGAAGTATGAAGGTGTGTAGGTAGTATGTAGGTGGGTGGATGGGTAGGTAGGTACTACATCTAAGTAGGTGGGCATGTAGATATGTAGGTGAGTGGGTGGGTAGATATGTAGGTATGTAGGTATGTATGTAGGTAGGTAAATATGTAGGTAGGTCATAAGTGGGTGGATAGGTAGGCAAGTAATACATTTAGATATGTGGGTGGGTGGGTAAATAGGTAGTTAATATGTAAGTATGTTATAGGTGGGTGGATAGGTAGGTAGGTGGGTGGGTGGATAAGCATGTAAGTAGGTAGGTAGGTAGGTAGGTAGGTAGTATGTAGGTAGGTGGGTGGGTAGGTGGGTGGGTACATCTAGGGGTCCATTCATAATTGGGGTATCAAAAAAGGAAAAAAAAACTTATGGACTTTTTATAACTACTTTTTACAAATAACATTTACATGAAACGAACTTAAATGAGAAAAATTGAATAGTCCAATACAAGATAATTCATGTGTTAATGGTGATTTTTCACATTCATACATAATTGTGTATGAATATTTTGGTTTAATGCCAGAAATGTAGAAAATCCCAAAATGAGTTTCAATGGACAACTAAACATGTTTTTTGGCACGATTATTTCCTACACATATGACTTGCATTTAAAGCTAAACATTTTGAACCCATTGAACATATTTATTTTATCAAATGGTTTTAAAAATGAGTCCTTTGCATTATAGCCCTTTCCTTCAAAATTTCAAGACTTTCAAATTTTCGTATGATTTGGTTTTTCATCGAGTTTATCCAATGAACATGTACTTTCATAGAAAGGGCATGTTTTTGTTGTACAAAAAATTTGAAATTAATCGTATGACTTTATGCATTTCTTTTGATTATTTTTTTAAATGTACTTTAGACACTTGATTACTTTAGCTTATAAGACTCAAAATGACATTTACATAATATCCAAATTATTTTTAAATATTTTTATTAATTTAAGAAGACATCATTTTATCTATTAGCATATAATAATCCACTATAATTATAATAATGTAAGATGAACAAAAATCCAAAGTTGTCTTTTGAAGTCCTTTTTCAGTTAGTCACTCCTTTTTGGTACCCTAATCGTGAATGGACCCTTAGGTGGGTGGGTGGGTTGGTTGGTAGGTAAGTAAGTATGTACTAGGCATAAGATGTCCCATTTGATTAAAGAAGGTTGGTCATTTTGACTAATGATGTCTATTTTTTATGCTCAATTTGATTAGATGTCTCATTTGATTAAAACCCATTGGCCATTTTGACTAGGGTTGTATAACTTGACTAAATTTATTGGTCAAATAAGTCACTCTAATCAACTTGATTAGTTAAAAAATACATGTTTTGGGCCTTTAGTCAAAATGGACATGTCCATTAATAAAAAAAGACCAATTAGTCAAATTGAACCGTTTGAAAAACCATGTTTTATAATAGTGAATGGTGGAAATCAAACCATTGTTGATCATTTTATTTTTTTTGGGTAGTAATCAAAACAACATTTTGGGTGACAATCGAAATTTTCTTGGGCAGTAAAAAAAAATTGGGCAATAATCAAATTTTTTTGGTCACCCAATTTGGTGATTGAAAAATTTCAAACACCAAAATTGATTAAATTTGAAAAACTTTCCTTGCCCAAATTCAATTGTTAAACCAATGGTGGAAATTGAACTACCGTCAATTAGATGACTAAAAATTTCTAGTCATTGCCTTAAAAAGTTTTGGTCATCAATCCACATTTTTTTGACAAAATTCTAAAATTTGCATGTTCTTTAAGGCAGACATGAATGTGATTATTTTGGGATCCAAAATTTGAGAACTCCAAATTTGTATCTCTTGTTTTTAAATCCCTTAATTATCACTATATTAATCCACCCCATTATCAAGCAATCCTTTATGTTAATGAAAGTGAATTTTTTGATTGTTTGGGTTAATTTGTACTTTAAACCAAACTCTTTGTTAGTTTTTTGAGGCATAGTGAGTGATGACCAAGTGGCATAGTTTTTTCCTAATCACCAAATAATTTTTTCTGAATGTGGCCTAATTGGTGTTTTCACGCGTACTTTTCTCCCCGTCACCAAACAAATTGTTACTTAAAGTGAGGTCTAAAGTGGGGCCCAATGGTTGCATAAATTGTTTGTAACAAAACACAAAATTGCACCATGTGTGTGTTGGCAATAAAGAAATCCAAACACATTTTTCTTACAATGTGTGTTCAATTATGGGGTACACATTGAATGTTATGAAATGAATCATCAATCCATAATGGGGTTCTAGGTTATTATGTTACCTCATTCAATTATTAATCATTGTTTGATGATGGGCATCTTACCATATTTTTTGCCATTATGCTTCCCCAAGGACCTTCCCAACCTAGTACACCTAGTTTAAGGTTTTTTATGGTTAAGTTTTTGGCAACTATTTTAGAACTTTTAATGGTTAGGTTGCACAATATATTTTTTGGCCTTATTAGTCAAATATTTAACTATTGGTGGTTAATTTATGGTTTTTTAAAGTCAAGGTTGTTTGATGAATTTCTTGATGTTTTCAAACATTAGCCTTATGTAGAGGGTACATAATAGCCTTATGGCTTTTCCTAAATTCTTAAGCCCAATTGGAGGACCATTTCAATGCATGTCAATCAAATATATATATTTTTTTGAAGATTTCCTGAGGCAAAATTGGGTAATCTTGAATATTCAAAATTCCAAGATTATTTATTTATTTTCAAGATTGAAAGATTCTATATTTTCAATTATTGAATTTTGAAATTTTCAACATTTTTACAAATGATCTAATTAATGTCAAAGTTGCCAATGTACTTAGTATTTATGAGATTAATAAGAATATTTTTAGATCCTTTGATGACTTGTCAAGATTTTCATAAGGCAATGTGACAATACCTTAATGTGTTAGCCAAAAAAAGGGGCATATCATGTGTTTCAAGGTAGGTTTTTATGTTTTGTAAGAGGCTTGCCTTTTTTCTTTGCTTAATTTTTGAGAATCATGACAATTGGATTTGAATAGAGAATCTTGATAATGTCATTACGTGTGGTAAAATTCATGGATAATGTTGTTACTACAATTTGACATTTGTTTGATAATTGACTTTGACTTTTGTTTTGGGTACAACTTTATTCTAGTAATGTATCATGTATTTAATTAATTCCAAACTTTTGAAAAGTTTAAAGTCAACAAATGACCATTTGGGGAATGGAAATTTGGAAAGAAACTTGATTTGGGGACCAACATATGATGCAATAATATATATTAATAATGTTTTGCCTCAGTAAATGATCCAACAAAGAGATATTTCCAATGTTTTGTTAACTAAATTTTATGTTAACCACCAAATTTGAAAAGTCCAAAATTAACAGTTTAGTCCAAGATTAACCTTATTTATGATAGTGCACAATCCTAACCCTACTCATATAATTAAGGTCTACCCATGGGTCAATGGATTGAACCCAAATGCCCTTGTTACTGATTGATTAATGGCCCATTCTTGGAAAGGTGTGCATTCACCAACTTTTTCAAAGGTCTTTTGAGGCTTTTTGTTGTTACATATTTTTTCCAAATAGGACAATGTAAATCTAAATGGCTTAGGTACATTTATTTATATGTTAAATAAGTGTAAGTGTAAATCTACAAGGTGGGATGTGTAAATGTAAGTGTAAAACCATGTAAATAATCTTAGGTTGTGTAAAAACAATGCAAGTGTAAGAGTTTTTATATTTACACTTCCATTATTTTTACATGTTGTGTAAAAACCATGTAAAATGAAAAGACTAAAAAAATGAAAAAAAATGCCATAACATGAAAATTTAGATTTCATTCATGTCAAAAGCTTAAAGATTCATTTATAATGCCCAATGTGAAATATCATGTGCATCATGAATAAAACAATACCAAAATCATGGATATAAAAACTTAAACTAAGATGAAGATTAAAATGAACCATTTTCTTCTTAGTATAAACAACATTGCAAATAAACAATTGAAAGATGACCACACACAACAATGTAAGGACACGGCCAAAAGGTGACAATAGTGAGGTGGGTTTGTTCACCTAAAAAACAGTCCATGTGTAGGAGTTTCGCACACCTTATGGTTCCATCTTTGCACACCTAAACCCCACGAAAAGGGGGAACAAGACCGCAACACACAACAATGCAAGTAAATGATTGAAAGATGACCACACACAAAACACAAGGAAATGACTAGAAGAAGGTGATGATAGTCAAGCGACCTCACTTGAAAAGAAAACCACATGGCAATTTGCATTACATGAGTTTCAAACTCTTATCAATTCCACACACACACAATTTTCGGCAATACGTGCTTTGAAACTCCTCCCTATGAAAAAATTGACGACCATTATTTTGTGATGACTAATGCAAGGAAAAGATCACACTAGGGAACAAAACTTTGATGAAATAAGTAGTGTAGATATACAACCACACACACCATTGTCTATCCAAAAACCTTTTCAACAAGTTGCACAAGGAAAAGACATGTGCAAGAAGAAATGAAATACAACTTTACAAACACAAACACAAGGAACTCCAAATTGTAACCATAGTTTTTCTAACCTAAACCTTCTCAGGCCATATACATAGATTTTACACAACCAAAACCAATTATACCAAGCTTGTATAAATGTATATTAAAAAAATTATTTATTTGGAAACAATGTAAGTGTAAAAAGTTTGAACATGTACATGTAAATGATTTACACTTACACAAGATTTATATGCCATATGCACATTTATTGACACTTACATGCATAACATTGGTATAAATAGTGACAATTACCTTATCATATGTATAAAATATAAACCTTCTACTTGCCTAGTAGTCACCTATTTTTTATACATGAGTTACTAAGGTGAAACCAGATAGTAACTCAGTTAAGGTTGATCCACAACTTAGTCATAGTGAGCATCAATTAGATGGTCAGGCATCGCTATCTCTAGCCAATTTTCCCTACCTTGGTCACTGTGGCAACAAGCACAAATTATAGAAGTAAGGAAATTTTTCCTAAACTGACTAGCTAAAGAAGAATGGGTTTTCAAGGTAGGGTAAAGCTAGAGGCTATGGGCTTTACCAAAAAAATGGGCCCACTTGAGATGGAGTTGAGCAAGGCCTAAATTCTGGCAAAGCCCAAGTCCAAGGGCTCTACCAAGCTTAAGGCATCGGGTAGCTTTTTATTTTTGGCCTTATGATATTTGTTGGGTATCGCATGAAAAAATGAAAGTTATTTTTAAACTTGTGATAACCTATCTATTTGATATCATAGGCCAAAGTGAACTAGTAGCCACCAATGCACCAATTCATCATTCTATCCACTAGATGGGCTGCATTTCTTCATTCAACGACAGATGGGGTTCATCATAATCCATGTTATTTTACTACTGACCGTCGTACTTAGTTTTTTTTGTTTTTGTTTTTGGTTATTTTTTCCCTATACCTAACCTCACACATAGCTACCCTACTCACCTTCCTACCCTCATAAGTATTGTACCAACCTTGGTACCTTACTAATTATCCCCTACTAACATAACTACCCTAATAATTATTTATCCTATTGACCTAACTACTATATTAACTACCTACTCTACTAACCTAACTACTTTATTAATTACATACCCTACCGACTTAACTTCCCTATTGACCTAACCACTATATTAACTACCTTACTAACTAACAACCCTATTACACAACCACACTATTGACATAAGTACTTTACAAACCTAGCCACCTTGATAAGGTAGCATGTTTCCTATGTATTAACTTGCCTATCTACCTAGTTACCTTGCTAGTGTAACTTTTTTCCTACCTACTAACTTGCCTACCTACATGCCTACCTACCCTAATAACCTATCTACCCTACTCCTTGAACTTTCTTTCTACTTACTAACTTGCTTTCCAACCCAACTACCTACATGGGTCCATTCACAATAAAACGAGCCATGGGTGCTAAGGTCGAAGTCCTTACCAAGGATTGCATTTTACATGTGTCCTGCACGGATTAGTTTATTAAATACCAAAGCTGTATTTTAAATGTAATTTTTGGGACTAAATATCAATATTGAGACCAAACATGACCCATATTATTATTTTATTTTATTTTATTTTATTTTATTTTACATGAAGACCTAGATTATAATAAAATGTACGTTTTTGTTTTTAACCATGATTACAAATTTTGAACCTTTTTAACCATTAAGGATGTTCCGAATTGAAATTACCAACATTCATCCAAAGGATTCAATACATATGCATTTAAAAATATAAACACATGTGGCCTTTCTTATGAAGTATATGAGAACCCATATTAAAATTGAAAACATTTGGTGAACGTTTGAATAACAAAAAACACATTCAAATTTTGTAGTCCTTAAAATAACCCTGTCAACAAGTGTTTTGTGTTTAATAAAGGACTTTAATACCATAATGAAATGACTCCAAATTTGTAGGATATCAATTTCATGAATAAGCAAGCAAAACCCCATGAACAAATAATTCATTATATATAATTATTCACTACAAAAAATCATGATTTATTTGACTAGAAAACTAAACTAAAAACCAATCATTTTAACATTTGGTTAATTTGAACTTGGTCTCTTTAGTTCCACACCAATGTCTTGGCCATCAAACCACTCCACCACTTTGTAAAACAATATGATACCAAATGGATTTAACATGTATCCATGAAATTTTGTGTCAATGTGTATAAACAACATTTCAATTTCAATTTTTTTCATAAGTAGGTTAATAGGTACCTAACTAGGTAGATATGTAGGTACACATGCTTATTTACTTATGTAAACTATAGGTAGGTATGTAGGTAAATAGTAAGTTTAGGGTTTAGTAGTAGGTAGGTAGGACATAGGTAGGTACCTTAATAAGCATAGTAAGTAAGTTAATTAACTAAATTAATATGGTTAATTTGACTAAGCATG
>Ga0116231_10002164_pt1 | contig 41113 bp, 36 predicted proteins | sample S1TSphgellanicum_2_FD_89695 | JGI IMG/M metagenome (GOLD analysis project Ga0116231, IMG submission 89695) | Host-associated microbial communities from peat moss isolated from Minnesota, USA - S1T2_Fd - Sphagnum magellanicum MG | ecosystem: Host-associated > Plants > Peat moss > Unclassified...
AAAAAAAAAAAAAATAGAACCAACTTTTTTTTTTTTTTTATTTTTTTATTATCCTTTGTTTTTTGTTTGGGTTTTTTTTTTTTTTTTTTAAATTTTTTAAATCCCTAAAATTTGGTTTCGGTTTCACACATAAAATAGAATTCTGGGTCCAGTTCTTAATAGTTTCTAATTCTGGTTCCAAAAATCAGACCCAATTCCAGTTTGGTTTTGACGTATCAAAATTGACAAATCTAACCCGCTGCCCAAACTCATGGGTAACCACCAAACATTTGTCATAACATACGGTTAGAATCAAAGAACCTCCAATTCTAGGGTTTTGAAAAAATTGAAATCAAAGAAGCTTCAGTTCCCGGTTTCTGAAAAAAAATTCAGAATTAAGAGAAGAACCTCTAGTTCTGGATTATTGAAAATATTCAAATTATCCAACAAGTTTTGTTAAAGAACAAGCAAAGAATGAACGATTTAGGGTAGGTTATTCAACCAAGTTTTTGGATGTAACCTCGGTTAAGTGTCAAACCCAGTTCTATGATTTTTGAGAACTGCCCATTTGAGGTTAGGGATCGATTCATTGATTTTTAAAGTACAAAGTGTTGGTCAAGGGTATAACACATATCCTACCCTTACCCACCGATCCCAGGTTTGGAAAAGAGAGAACCTCCTAACCACGGTTGAGATGAGAGGTGCCATGCTTGAAGAAAAACAGTCCTATGAAAGAAAACCTGGGTGAGTTAGTAGGAATCATCTTGTTACAAAAGACTTTACAACAACCAATTAATTGTACATGCACATAACATCGACGAGGGTAGGTTTGGTTGATCCTTGGTTTGAAGGACTTGTGGTTTAGGGTTTAGCTATACCCACAAGGCTTAGCTTGAAGCTTAGGTTGAAGCATTCTCTCTCTATTTCTTTGACAAATTTTTTTTTTTGGGTGGTGTTTTTGAAAAGAGTTAGCAAAATGAAGTTCTAGACATTTCAGGAAATTTTGTAGTTTTGCATTTGGTTATTTACCCCACACAAAAGTTATTCCAAAAAGTCTCCAAAAATGGAACTACTTGCACACGGTATGATATCACCCATTTGACAATGAAGTCATCATTTTTGGCTTCCTAAAGGATTCCTAAAGGAACCCTAATTTTGAAAGCATATTTTTAAAGGTTGATTATTCGAACACAATATTCCACGATACCTTCCAAAATCGAGAAGATCCCATCCCCAATGGCACAGTACCTTCCCGACTGATGGAAGGACTTCTTTTTGTTTTCATCTTTTAGATACTAGAACGAATGAAAATGACACAAGAAATGGACAAAAAGAAATTCCATTTCTTTATGCAAAGCAAGGCAAGTGCTGTTGCCAAAAATCAGAAAAAGGGTTTAAAGTTAGACCCTTCTCGTGTACAAAAAATCTCAGGCCTTTACACACACATAAATGGCTAAATTGGTTCGTGTCTTTTGTGTATGTAAACAGATAAATAGTCATCAAATGTTTAACTGAGAATGAAAATTTTACAAAATGAAATAACTGTGACACAAACTAGTTTTTCCATCAATTTTGGTGGTAAATTGAGTTCTATCCCATCTTTCCTTTTTATTGAGCACCTCCACTCCTGTTCCATATATTTTCACTGATCCTACCTGTGCAACTACTATAATTACTCTTGAACCTTCTGCAGTAAATGGTGAGTTTCAGCATTTCATTCTGAGATTTAATAAAATTTCCTTACTTTGCAGGTACCACTAAAAGAGGGGATAGGAGGTGAAAGCAGGCCCAAAGACAAGGTGACGTTATGACTCACACTATTGATAGAAAAATCTTACAACTCAAAATCTGTCATCCATTCAAAAAAAAACAAAACCCTAATCTTTACACATGAGAAGAAGGGCCAGTCTGGGCCAGTCTTTGGATTGATGGTTCGGTGTGTTCTTGATGCCTGGGAAAGAGGCCGATTCTTTGTTTCTTGGTGCTTGGGAACTGGGGGGCTCTCACCCTCTTTCCCGACACCTTGAAACATGGAACAGCCTCAAGACTGGGCCCTTCTCTTAGAGGCTCAAAACAATCTCTTGCAATGAGGAAGTTTACATATGAATGAGGAGACGGATGGATGGATGGATGACAGGACAGATGGATGAAATGATGCTTCACGACGTCCTTTACTATATGTAATGAGGAAGAAGTTCAAGCACGGTCCCCGATGCTGAACAAAAACTCATGTTGGGTAGTTTCAAGTTTGACGTGAAGTTTAAACCAGTGTTGGGCGAGTATTGAGTTTTTGCTAATAACCATTGTTGTTGTTGATTCCAGTATTTTAGAAATTTTCAAATCACAGAAGCACCCAGTTCCAGTTTTGTGAGGAAAATTGGATTTAGTCAGAAGAAATGAGAAACAAAGAAAGAACTGCTGGTTCAGGTTATTTCAAAAACCTCAAAGAAAGACCTAGTGATTGTCATGAAAGAACTAGTAAAGAACCGTCTTTACACTGGTTTAAAGTTTAAACCACTTTAGCATCATTCACACCTAATGCTTCTTAGTCTTTTAAAAAAAAATTTGGGTGCATTCACATGTGTAGTAGTGTTAGATTTTTGTGACATCCTTGATGGTAGGTGGTATTAACTTGATATTAGTTAGCATTTGTGACATTTTAACATCCAAATCTAGCCTAAAGCTTAGGTTTTGATGCTATGTAAAAATGTCAAGAAGGATCAAATTAAAGCAATGTTAGATATCATAATCTTGATGTGGGGGTGGTGCAGGGGAGGCAGAGGGTCTAATCAACATATTTTTGGGGGAAAATTTGCTAAATTTTGACTTGAAAAATATGATTTCAAACTATACAAATGATTTTTCATGGAAAAAATTACGCAAATTTGCAAATTTTGAAAGGAAAAAATAAAATTCAAATCATTAGAGTTTTATGATAAGTTCCAATAGGTAGCCAAAAACATAGAAATATTCTAATTATTTTTTCTATTTTCTTATCTAGTATGTAGCAAATTTTGGTTAAATCATCTTATCCATGATCATCTATTCACCTACATCACAAAATTGTGAATAAATAAATAAATAAATAAATAAATAAATAAATGCACCTTGGGTTTAACTCAATATTTATTACATTTAACATTAATTGTAATAATTTTGAATGTGACCACTACCCACTAACATTTATTTTGATGGTGTGAATCTATTTGACAAAGGTAAGTTGATTTACCTTATGATACCCTAAATTCAACTTAACATTAATGTAGGTGTGGATATTCATCAAAGTTGTTGACTAACATTTTAGGTTAGTGTTGATTGCAATGTCATCATTCTTTTCTTTATGATGTTATCTAAATGTTAGACCGCTAACACTAAAAACCCTAACATGAGGTCTGAATGGAGAAACCCAACTTGAATAACTCGACATAAAGTTGCAATTCTCCCAACTAAACACCTTGATTTTTCCTCGCAATATTAAGGTGTAACTCCTAGGGTATGCGGATTTAATCACCAAAGAAAAGAGAGGAGCTGGATGGCAATTCATTTCACTTCAATTTTTGTCACCATTTGATTCCAATTCTAAAGAGGGGAGCAAAATCAATAAAACCAATAATTCCTTTTTTTTTCTTTTTCCATTGCAATTTTGTAACCTATTCATTTATGATTTAAAGTATGTTAAGTATGTTTTTAAAGAATTAACAAAGCAATGTGAAAAGTGTTCAATTGTGGGCCAACTCCGGGAATTTCAGACATTAGGAGAATCATGCCAGACAAGGGACACAGAATCACATGCAGACTAATACAACATGACCAAGTGGAAACTTACAAGCAATATTATCATATTAGCACCTTTTTGGTGAACCATTGACATGCTGATTCTAAGATTCGTGGGTGTGGATATTTAAGAAAATACAATCAAGCTTTGGTTTCGAAAGTCAGACTTGATTCCAATTTGGGTTCTTACTGGTGGTGTTGGGCGGTTATTAACATTTCAATAACCGGCGGATCCAATTCTGAATATGTTATCGTCAAATACCCTAGATGGTTTCATTTTACCCTAGAAATCTCAAATTTAATACCTTTCACGGTTCTTAAATCATTATTTTTCCTCATTCAAGGTTCTTATTTCATTAAGATTAGTTGGTTATCATTTAAACGATTTTTTTACCATCAATTTTATATTTTATATAAAGAAAAATAATAATATTTCTAATATTTCATGGGCCAAAAGGAAAACCAAAAGCTTCATTACAAATATTTAATATCTAGAACAAAAGTATAAGATTGCATTTTGAAATATAACTTACTCAAATAAAAAAGCACAAGATTAATTTTTTTTCAATTCATCTCATTCAAATGAGTCGTCAAACTTATATAATTCCTTTTCTAATTGTATTTTAGATTCTATCAATTCCACCAAACTAGATAGAGCCTTGCGACCGACCCTTGTATCATTGGGCCAATTCTTCCTCACAAAGATCAACTTCTTGAGGTTATTTGATTACAAGCAACACTTTTTCAAATTAGTGAATATATCAATAAGGGAAAATATTCTCTCAATTTCAATTTGAGAACTTACAATCCCTAACATTTGTTTAGCTAAAAAATTCAATAGTTGGGAACAAGCAACTTTTTTGCAATTTCATTGGTGCTTACAACCATCTCAAAGATATCCAAACTATTATCTTGATCAATGTTGTCAATAAAACAACTTTTAGCTAAAGATAATGGATGTTAGTGATGATAAGACCATAGTGATGATAAGACCAATGCTGTGTAGGAATATCATATATTTTCGAATATAATTGTTGGGTACAAGCATGGAATATTATTTGCCTTACCTTATTTTCTCAAAATCAATATACCCTAATCAAATGCACACCCAAGGCCATATAAATTTGGGAAAAATACATGTTTCATAACTTTTGATATGTCTCAAAAATATTCATACCCAAAACTAGGTATAATCAAACATGGGTAAATCTTACTAAGGTAGGTCTCACTTAAACCTTAAAATCATAGCCTAAACCTTAAAATCACCATTGTTATTTATAGTGATCATTGTGGAAGGTGTCCAATTTTTAGTGTTGTGTTCAAGTTTTCAATTTCATGCTTAAGTTTCTAATGTGCTCCAAGTTCATCCTACGAGGAATTGAGGATTGGCACCATTTGAAGGTGTTTGTTTTGGCCATTCCCCTTTTAAAGCTTGTCCATATACCACTTCTATTGAGAAGGTAAGTTTAGGTCTACAACTCGTGAACATCAAATCTATACAATCTTCAATTCAAACTTGTATGACATGGCCAAGAAAATCAAGAAAAGGGAGGGTAAAGTGGACAAAAGTTTGATTATTTTAGGTTTGTGATCACAAAAGTTAAACACATTGGTGGAAACAAGTTTTGCTTCCAAAGTGGCAATGTCCTAACAAGCCCTTGAGTTTATGGTTGTTATTCATGTTTGTTATAGTCAACAAATATTAGTTTAATAAGGCAAAATTTCAACACCACATATTTGGGCCATTACAAAAATCATTGCTTCAACCTTGGCCTTGATTGCATCAAGTTGTGTGTTGAATCAACGTTGTGGTTTGAATCAATGTCATGGTTACTAGTTGTTGAGTCATGCACTTACAAATGCAATTAACCTTTGTGTGAAATTGACCAATGAAATAGTTGAACTGGAAATCTAAATGAACTTTATTCTCCCATCCCAATTTGATGAAAAATTGATTTTATTAAAAAGTAGGATGCAATTGGAAATGATTTGTGTGCTTGCTTCATTTATGGATTGCCTGCATCAATTTGATCCAAAAATAAGTTCACATAATGTGGGTTCTAATGTTTGACTTTAGATTCAAGAATATTTTTATTTTGAATAATTATTTGGGAATAAAAAAAGCCATAATTGCAACAACAAGGTATAATTCTAAAACTCTAATGCCCTTTTTGTGTTCAATTTATCAAAAAGTTCATCCTTTTGCAAAACACCGATAAAATTTTAGCCCCCAAGAATGATAATTGGTGGCGTTTGGTGCAAAATTGATTCAAGATCAAATTGTCATGGAAAATGTAAGATTTTTGGTTTTCTCAATCAGATTTCTGTTTTTGCAAACATAGATTTTAATATAAACATACCTAAGTCAAATGTGTAATGTTAACAATTTTTTTTAACTACATGTGCAACAAGAACTTACATGTTTTCAAAATTTACAATTGGTTGCAAAATAATGTGAAGATCCATTAAAGTGGTGGAAAATGTACAAGGCATAGTTTCTTGTTGTTGGATATTTGGTTTGTCACATTTTAAGTATTGTGGAAAGATAAAATGAAGTAGAATAATTTTTTTTCTATTGTTGGGATTTGATAGGGCTTCGTAAATGTTGACTTAAAACTTGAAACTTAAATGAATTTCTATTAATTTCCATGAATTGGCCATATGATTCACACTTTAGTTGTGAAGCTTTTGTTGGGGCTAAGTTTCTTGATGATTTTGGGGATGTGAAAGCAAACTTTTAAAATCAAATTGAAGAGGAGTTTGAATATCAATTAAATGAGTATGTTGAACTTGTTGATATGGTAAATTTTGATTTTAAATTTGGATTTATGTTTAGTAGAACATGTTGTCCAAATTGATATGAATGGCCTTTCAATTTTTGTATGTTTAGGAATAAAAGATTGGAATTATATTATGCAATTTTATTATTGTAATTTGACATCACATGTGTGCATTGTCCCACTAGATTTAGGCCTTTCAAAGTTGTCTAAATAAATTCCAAAATGTGAAAAAAAATTCCCATTTTCATTAAATAAGATAAAATAATTTACCCTTTTTTACCAATTTTTACCCTAACCAATGGTATATAATAAAGGGTACGTAAACCTTACCCATCTACCCAAAATTATAAAATTTGTTTACTTGAACCTTACCCTAATGGGGAAAAAAGAATTCATAATATACCTTTATCCATTGAATAAATAAATTGAAATTTTATATATACCCTTACCCTAGAATATATCAAAAAATATATACCCACACAAGATTGGATAAAACTTCAAGACATAGAAAACATAGATCTCCTATCATACGTTTCAACTATGGTCATCCTTTGCTCACAATCAATAAAAAAAGAAATCAATTTCAAACTTTTAAATCTAAGATTCAACATTAAAGCTAGTACATTTTTTTGAATTTTCCTCTCATCATATCTTGTCAAGAAGGAAAGGAAAGAATCAATGACCCCACATACTTCTTTATTTATGTTTTTGCAATACTTCCCATTTCAATATCCAGGATTGAATCATCATTAATCAAAGCATGCAAAATAGGAAGACGATTCATATTTTCCTTTAGTTTAAAGCTCATATACCCCAAACCCAACAAATAAACCAAAAATAAATAAAATCTCACCTTTTTGAAGTGCAAAGGCTATCATTGTTGCAAACTCCATAATGTTCTAGTTGCAAGTAACATGCACATTGAAGGTGGGGGCGAAGTATCATCACCACAAAAAAGGGGGAAGTAAAATGAGCAACAAGATGATGATGGATAACAAGGCAATAGGTAGAAGTAGTGTTGGTACCTAGTTTAAAAGTGTGGGTGACAACAAATAATAAGGCGATGATGAACAAAAAAACAATGTTGAGCAGCTGGGCGAGGATGAACAAGAAAGGTGACGACAAGCATAGGGTGATGACAAGTAAGGCTATGATGAACAACAAGGTGATGATAAACAACAGCAATGATGACAAATAGTAGGGCGAATATCAGCAACAAAAGCAACAATGAGTAGCAAGGGTGATGACAAGTAACAAAGGTGACGATAAATAATAAAGATGATCAGCAACAAAGGCAATGACAATTTGCAAAGGTGATGATAGGTAGCAAAGGCAATGACAAACAACAACAATACAAATGCAACCAATAATAAACACAAGCAAATAAGCAAACAATGCAAAAAGACACCAAAACAACCCAAAAAAAATAATGGGCCCACAATGAATTAGGTTCATAAACAAAAGTATCCTTGGGTGGCATTATTAAAGACATCACACTTTCATTTTATTGGACCCATTAAAATTACAAAATGATAGGAAACTAAAAAAAAAAAAAATTCATTAGAAATTTTGGTGAGTACATTTATTAGGTTGTATAAAACTTGAAACTTTAATGATATCAAGTATCGTAGTACATGGGCAATTTTGGCACAAATTATTTTTTTTCAAATTGGTGAGTACATTTATTAGGTTGTATAAAACTTGAAACTTTAATGATATCAAGTATCGTAGTACATGGGCAATTTTGGCACAAATTATTTTTTTTCAAATTGTTGAATTCTTTAGGAAAAAAAAAACTTTATGTCAATTTTGTAGAATTGAATCAAAATGTAATCAAGGTAGCCAAACTTGAACTCATGCCCTATCCAACGAAGGAACATAAATTTTGATCAATCTAAACAAAAGGACAACATGAAACTTGTGAAATATCTAATGATTTTATTTTATTTAGTTTTTATATGCAAAAAATTTCAAAATAAAAAATTCAAGTGCCAAATGATAAGCTTAAAATTATTTGGCATATTAATGCTAAAATTGCTTAAGTATGTTATATATATAATTTTGATGTCCCTAATCATTGCATTTAGAAAAAAAAATCAATAATCTCAACATGCTTCTTTTCCTAAACTTTTTGGTAAGGGACACAAATTTGAAGCATGTTTTGATTTTTTTCTAGGGAAATATTTCTAAAGCACCTTTAATGATATTCAATTTAATAAATTTAAAGTTTAATTAATAGAGTAAGTACAATTTTGTCATCAAATTTCAGTTTAGGAATATGATTCTAAAAGGGACTATTGCAATTAGGAAAAACAATTTTTGTAGCAATTCTAACTTTTTAAAATTCCAATAAGCACTTAAAATCATATATTTTGGCATGCAATGGATAAACATGAAAAAATAAAATAAATTATAATTGTGAAAGATCAGACTTAAAAATATTATTTAGTCATTTTTGGTTTTTAAACCATTCTTTGAGATGGTTCTTAATTGTATCACTCAAGAATATTTTTGCACTCCTTTCATACAAATAAAAGATTCTTATTTCTCTCCTCATCACATAACATTCAATGTTCATTTTAAACCCTAAACTAACCATAATTGACATTGATTAACCTAATAAGAACCAAACCTAAAGGATTGTACTATAACCTACCTAAATTCTTACCCACCAAAGCACGGAGACACCCAACATATATCATCAATTGGACTTTGAGGTATCCATTAGTATCCAAAGGGTCCCATGTTTGTATTATACCATCCTATGAGAAATTTTTAGGTGGGACCTTTGATCAATCCAATACATAACTTATGAATAAGATTCCCACAAAAAAAAACACTTGAGCCTTTGGGTCAACTTGGTAGTTAAATAACTAGTCACTTAAATAATGAAAGAATTTTTGTGTGTGAAAATATGAAGCCAAGGTGTTGAAGATGCTATAATTATGGCAAACTACAATTTGAATAATATTCATTACTCATATGACAATATTATGGTAGACTAGGTACTATTGGGGATCATCATGAAAATTTTAATGGTTCATATAATTTTTTTAATGAATTTTTTTTTTTTGGAAAAAATAATTATTTGTTTTGTCAATGTGAAACCTAACCTTATGCTATAGGATTTAAAATATGTGCTTTTTAGATGTTATGCCTAGGTATGGACTATGGACTTAAATAGTGTTAGTCGGCAATTTAATCTAAAGGTGGCTAAAGATTTGTGGGTTTATCTAATAGCTACACAGGAGCTCAATATCATCCATCTCCCCCACATTTATTCCCCCTTTCCAATTTAGGATAATGAAACAATATATTTTTTCCAAAAGATATGCCCAAAAAAACTAATTATTAGACTGTTATACCATTGGATTATTATTATTATTATTATTATTATTATTATTATTATTATTATTATTATTATCATCATCATTGTTATATTCTTTTGGAGGGTTGTTTTTACATTTTTTAATAATCATTTTCATTAAGAAAGTCAATACATGCCAAATCCAAACTCTTTTTTGTGAAAATATTGAAAGATAATTTGGTCTCTTGAAACTTGTCATTTCACTCAATTTTATTGTGAGGCCAATAATAAGGGGGAATTTTGAATAGTTTTGACCTCTTGTTTGGCCTCAAGTTATTAATAAAATAATGATTTTTTTTGAAGGTCAACGATTTCTTGTGTAAAGTTGTTGAAAGAAATTGGAAGGAAATCATGTCAATGTTATATATATATATATATATATATATTCCCCTTCTCTTGTTATCATAGAAGACAAAAAGAGAGAGAGGGAAAATAAGAATGGAACCAACAAAAAAAGAAAAAAAAAGGGAGAGAAACAAACCAAGGGATTGTGCAAAGTTTCATTTGATTGTATAAATTTCAAGAGATAAATAGTATTGTTATAAAATTGGCATCAATGGTTGTGATCAATTGGCTTTTCAAGCTAATCAATATTTGTCCCCATGGCAATTCATGGAGCCAAACAATCATAGATTTAAATATTATATTATCATGCAAGGGTATCTTCAGCACACGTGTGTCAAATAATTAATTAATTTTGAATATTTCATTTTGAAAACAAAAATATTCCCAACTATTTCAAAAAATTCTTCATTTTCATTCAATTTATTTTTCTTTTTGAGAAAAATAAAATTTTAAATTTTGAAAACATTTTTAAAGAAAATATAATTCATATTGAAGCTACCAAGTTACTAGGGTATTTTAATTGGACCTTAAAGATGTCAAGTCCATCATTGTTTGTCTCATCCACACAAAATACACACAATCAAAAGTCTAAATAGACAATTTGATAATATAACATATTCCAAGGTAAAATGTCCATAAAATGTATTAATTGTTTCTTTTCGAATATTGTATAAATATTTTTTTATTTGCATTAGCAATATGAGTGGGATTAAATGCCAACTTTACAAACAAAAGTCTATAGACTAAGGTGATTCAAAACATCTTTCATGACAAGTCTTTCACAAGGTAATCTTTTCCAACATCTTGTACTCCAACTTGACCAAAAAACAACAAACCCTAAATTCATATTACCTATTAGCCAAGGATTAAGGTATCCATGTTGTATGTTGGTATGTTCCATGGTGAGTAATGGGCTAAAGCTTCAACTTGTTTCCTTTGTAAGACATCAACTTTTGCCATGATACCCAAATCACAAAATGGAGGCCCAATTGTGTTTGTATCTCAAATTCTTCCGAAAGAAACCCTAAAACCCTAAACCTTGCCCATTGTTATAAGCTCATATCAGAGAGGTTGCAATCCATTGGATTTCAAATCCGACAGGTCCATTTGATTCCTTAGATACTTGTTTCCAACTCTGCTTATCATTGACCTTTACATCCAATCCAACACTAGAAAGGTAAGGTGCCAACTGCCGGCACCCAATGCTCCCCAACAACATTTGGGTCATTAAGACATTGATTCCTCATGAAGTTCTCATTGACAAAAGCTTCTGGATTTATAGCCCCCTTCAACTATTGATGTGGTCCCATGTTTGTAGTAGTCTTCAGAATTTCACATGAGCTAAATGATGGCTGGCCATGCTTCAAGTTATTCCAGTTAACAATTTCTGAAACAAAAGCAACATGTATGTTTGCTGTCTACACCATCACAACAATCTTCCCAGACTACAATACATATACTTCCACAGAGCGTCTGCCCCCTCTCCCCTCAAGAAGTCCTTTACTACCCATGTTAATCTTTCAAATATCCACCACTGATCTGTTGAAACTGTAAGTCCAACTTGATACAAACACATGTGTGGCGAAGGGAATGCCTAATGTAATTGTTGCTTCACAGCCAAAATTACAAAGTCAGGAGGTAACTGAATCTTTCCTGCAACTGATCGTACAAGGAGATCCCAGATCAAATCTCAAAACACATGAACCAACTTCATAACGCTCAAGGGAACCCAGAACCCTAAACCTTAACCCTAAATCGTTCAAAACTGGGGAATTTGTACCAGTCCAGGTTTCCAGTCATGAATAGGTTGAAGTACAATTACATTGGATGGGGTGGTGTTGGTGCAGTCCTTTCAATGCAGGCTACAATCCTCCTCAAGGCGCTATCTCAGCATTCAACACTTCCATCCATCGATTCAATTTTCAGCAGTTGTTTGCCCTGACCTAAATCTTCAAGCCTCGGAGCAACAACACCATGAAGCAAACACAGAATGAGTGTATGAATATTGAATTCACTGCCGGTTGATGTTACCTGAAGATTGTAGCAACTCCAGAAGCTCTGATTTCTTAAGCTTCGAGTAGCCTTTGAGACCCCTGGCCTTGGCAATGCGCTTCAGCTCTGGGAGCTTGTAACTTTCCAAATCCAAGACATGGGTGCTTTCTGTTTGCACTGTTATTTCAGCTTCAATATGCTCCATGACCACCTGAGTCTCCTTCAAGGAACCGAACTTTTTTCTTGTAGGACTTTTTTTGGTTGCTGGTGAAGCTAATTCATGCAAAATCTCAGAGACTACAGTTGCAGTCTGACTGACACTAGAAGAAGTGTTGGCCCTTTTCAGACGTGAGTCAATAGGTGACAATCTAACAAACAATGAAGGAAGTCGGTCTGGCAAACTGACTTTAGGCTTAGGTTTTATAATCTGGTCCACATTTGGTCCCAAAGCTTGCTCAGTATTTGAAACTGCATTGGTCTTTGAGTTCCCAAAGGACCTGTCTCTTTTTTTGACCCCTAAGCCTGAAATGGGTGATTGCCTGTGGAAACGAGAAGGGAAGCGGGTTGGTGCAGGTGTGAAGGCTGCTGAAGCATAAACTTCAGGTTGGTGGTAATTGGAGGCCAGGGTCCTTTCTTTCTTTCTCCTTTCCCAACTTGGAATGGGTGATTGTCTCTGGAAACGTGAAGGAAAGCGTTTGGGTGTGGGTATCACTGATCTTGCAGCAGAAATATCAAGAGATTTCTCAGAATGTATGGGCCTTACTTCATTCCTCTGCCTCAAGCTTGGAATCGGTGATTGACGCCAGAAATTTGAGGGAAAGCGCTTAGGTCCAGGTGTTGATGACGCCTGAGAATACACTCCAGGTGCATGCTCAGATCGTGTTGGCTTTGGTGTAATATGAGGTGCTTGCACTCCAGCTAGCGAAGAAGACACAGTTTTGTCTGAAGGGCTTGTAAAGCCTAAACTTTGCACTAGATTTGAAACCTCTGTCACTAACCCAACGCTCCACAGCGCTGCTCGTTCAAGGAAGCTGCTTCCTGGTTCACTAGTCATCAGGTTAGCAGATGACTTCAAGAAAAAAAACATCTTACCATTTTCCATCATTTTATGTGAATCTACAACCACTCGTATATAGCAATTTGTATTCCTCTGGGGGCTGGTGCCTGTGAATCTCATCCCAGTGCACATTTACAAACAGCTCTGAGGACTTAATGTTTACATATTATTCTAGCAGCTAAGCTGGAAGATGGTCTCCCCATCAGAGAGTAAACACATTACGAATGTCATACCTTGTATGGAGACGATTTCTCCATCTCTCTCACTCATAGCAAAAATGGCTGGGGTGATGTTCCGAGTTCTTGTGTTGGATAGCAATATCCAACATGACTTGCCTCTGTACCAGCCCAAGTCCACAGCATAAATCAATCAACATGAGGAACCTTACATAAACCAAAAATACTGAGTTTTACTCAATAAGATGGAAAAGTTTTAGGAGCATGATCTGTTGTGGAAAATTTTAAGATTACCAAGCTCCCCACTTGGGATCAAGAAGTGCCCTCTAAACAATCATTTTGAAGATTCAAAAGCAGAAACACCCAAAAGCAAATCTTTTTTCTTTGCTAAGCAAAACCCGCTGGTTCAACTTTATAGAAACTTTAGAGAGTAACCTTTTTTTCACTTCAGAAGACTAATGGAACCACACCACTTGAGCTAAAAAGTCTTATGAGCCTAAAAGCTTAACTATCAAGACTCCTCCAAATTATGGCAGAAATGGTAACATCAGAGTTCTAACCCAAACTTGAAAACAGAGCCCCGCTTTGCCATAATACAAAAATGGCAAGACTAATGGTTTCAGGCTCTATTTCCAAAATCCTAATCTCAGAATGTAGCAAACATTCATATTCTATGGACCACCAGATGGAAGGACAAAGATCAAAAGCTTACAAAGCCTAAAACCCCAAATCAAAAATTCCAAATTCAGGCTAGCAACTTTCAGAGGATAGAAAGAGGAATTCTCTGCAGTACTAATAAGGACTTAACAAATCCCCTGATACATATATTTTAGCTCAATGATTCACTGTCAAAAATACATAATGGAACCAGTGAAAGTGAACCTAACCCTAACACTATTGCAACATAAACACTCATTTCCTTCTTTCTCAGCGCTAAAAAGCTCATGATCTCAGAGGTCCAGAAAGTACCATCATGACTAAAGAGATGCACAAAGAGATAGGCATGACTTAGAGCAACTCCACCAGTGCTCAGTGTGTGACCCTAAAAGTTAAAATTGGATGAAGAAAAGCCAACAGATGCCAGTTTGGCTCAGCAAAATGGTTTTGGCCGAGCATTTTTGCACAGTTTGCTGAGACTGGTAGAAGGCACAGCAAAGCTTCACACCTGCCTGAGAAGAGTGTAATAAATGTGAACTAACTGCCGCTCCCTGTTTTTGATTGGCCAATCATAATGATTGGTCCAGGTGGGTTGCTATTAGTAGTCTGTCTCACACCTATTTGCAGTCCCAGTTTTAGTTTTATGGGTGGGGTTGGAAAAAAGTAACTAAACTTGGATGTGAGAAACATTTTTGCAGGGTCACATACTGAGAACCACTGGAGATGCTCTTGGTGAGAGGATGATGTGAACATCAACTCCTGACGCCACAAAAAATTCGAAAGGCAATTCAACCCTAATCAATCATTTGGATGCAGCAGCAGGGAGAGAGAGGACAATTAGATTAGGGTTTTTGCGAGAAGTGGAAAATTTCAACTTCTCAACTCTAGTCTGAAAAGCAAGCTCCGTAGCTCAATTTTCACAAAACACTGAACTCAACAGTGTCACATTTTCTATTCTTTAATGAAATGAATGAGAGCTTATACCCTGAGAATTGGGAGGGAAATCTGTGACGAATTCGGCGTGAACAAATGTGAGAATTACGATGACCATTCACACTTCGCCACTCAGCAGTAGCGTTCCTCCTCGTCGTCTGCAACACAGTGGGGTGGTAATTTCCCACAAGCCCCGCTTGCAGACGAGCTGCTGCAAAAGAGGGCTCCATTTAATCCGACCCTCGCTTCAAAACTCCACCGCATACACTGAAGCAAAAACCCGGAAACAAAGAAGAAAAAAAAAGAGAAAGAGAGGGACCCCACCCAACGCCGGTATCACAAAGCAGTGTGAAATCTTCTAATAACTCATCCCAGAGAAGAAGTCCGCCATCGCCGAACTCTCGAATTGGAACATGATCAACAGGAAGGAAGGTGCACGCAGAGAACAGAAAAGCAGAGGTGCCCGCTTGCTGCGTAGAAATTAGAGAGAAGAGGCGCAAGGCAGGCAAAAACCCTAATCACATACCCACCAAATATGTCCAAAAACCCTAGATTACAACCAACAAAATATGCAAAACCTTAGCTACCAACCAACCAACAAAATATGCAAAACCCTAACTACCAACCAACCAACCAACCAAATATGCAAAACCCTAATTACCAAACCCACCAACCAAATATGCAAAATCCTAAATTACCAACCAACGAACCAAATATGCAAAACCCTAATTACCAACCAACTAACTAAATATGTAAAACCCTAATTACCAAACCCACCAACCAAATATGCAAAACCCTAATTACCAAACCCACCAACCAAATCTGCAAAACCCTAATTACCAAACCCACCAACCTAATATGCAAAACCCTAATTACCAAACCCACCAACCAAATATGCAAAACCCTAATTACCAAACCCACCAACCAAATATGCAAAACCCTAATTACCAAACCCACCAACCTAATATGCAAAACCCTAATTACCAAACCCACCAACCAAATATGCAAAGCCCTAATTACCAAACCCACCAACCAAATATGCAAAACCCTAATTACCAACCCACCAAATCTGCCATGAATATTATGGGCCATGTGAATGAATGAAATGAATTAAATAGATGAATTTTTTTGACAAAATGTGTGAAATAAGACTTCACAAATGAAATTGATTACACAAGTAATTTACTAAACACATTTGGATGGAAATTGATGATACAAATGAAGAATAATGTTGGCATGCAACCATGGATGAAAAAATATTTTCATGAATGAAACTTGGAGACTCCATGAAGTTGGCACAAAGGATGACCACCATTTGCAATGGAATTAGTGACATTCCAGATTTTCAAAGGGTGATTTTGTATAATTTATATAATTTCTAGTTGATTGAGCTTTGATGAATGTAATTCCTCCCATTAACAAAATGTTGCAAATAAGTAAAAATAATCAATTGTGAAAACAAATATTACATATGATAATTCTATTGTCATTAGACGTATGGACTACGGACAATATTGTTCATTTGTGTTATATTGTTATTGAAAATGCGGCTAATTTTCAATTGATTAATTTTTATTTTTGGTTAATTAGTCTTTAATGAATTCAACTTTTTGTCTTGAAATTTACGTGGGAATGGTTAGATATCCTATGTTATGTTACCTTATACTTCTATGCCATGCAAATTCAAGGGGCAAATAAAGTTTTTTTTTGTGCTACATGTAATGACCCTAAAAACCACACTCACCCCAAATAATATTATTCATTTTGTATTCATTAAAAAAAATTGAATCCAAATTTTGTTAATAGTCATACAACATAATGTTTATATTATCATATTTTTAGAAAAAAAGTAGTTAATCAATGATCATGCAACTAAAGGCAAATAGATAAGAAGGTAATGTTATAAAAATATGTTTTTTCATTAATTCAAACTAATATATTAATTAATAAAAAAATATAATGTGGATGTTTTGTAGCACAACATTTTATCCAATGTTAGGTTATTGGTAGAATAGTGGTAATGTAATAGAAAATATATCTACAAAAATGTAGATATATGATTAAACTTACAATGACATTTATAGCAACTCTAAATGAGATGCTTAATTTGACTCAATGTTTATATGGCTAACAAATGTTCTTCATTCCCTTATGAATGAACTTTCCTTTAGTCTTTAGTTCTTGCCTTTCCAACAATTTGTCTTCAAGGTTTTTATTATGCTATTCTTCAATTAGTTTTTCAAATGTTTTTCAAATTTCATCCTTAAGTGTTTTTTAGTTTATGCCATTCAAACCTTCAACACCGTCATCTCTAGTTACAAAGAAATTGTGCTTGTTCATCATTTTGTAAAAACCTTTGATATTCCAATTAGTTCTTGATTTCTTGAAAATGCCTACCATACATTAATAACAACATGAAAAAAAAAGGAAGCATATGAATAAATTGTAATGGATGTATGTTGGAAACACATACATAATTTTGAAACATGAATTATGTTTTTTTGGAATCTCCACAATAATTTAAAATATGAAATATTAAAAAATTGGCTAAGGGTCCAATTTTGTGAATCATAGCCACTTGCACAAATGATTGAATTGTTAAAGGTAAAATATTTTTAAATCATAATTTACCAATTGACATAATTTTTTAATGACCCAAAAAAAATGTTGAATTATATTATTGTGTAAAAATATACATTAAAAAATACCATAAAATTGTAACTCTCTAATAATTTCAAACCTTTTAAAATGTCCTTGAAACAATGAAAAACATTATTTACATCATTTTAGAATGTTTTTTGGGTACTATGTACTTATTATATTAGTTTCAATCTATTTAAATATTCCCATAGTACAATAGGAATATTTTCTACCAATTCATTCAAACATTTTAACATCAATTTAAATTACCATTTACTATAATGAAATAAAACATTGGTTATGCCCCAACATGACTCTTAATATTCAATTTGAACTTAAGGTTTAAAATTAAAATTAAGAATCAATTATAAGTACAAGCAATTATTCTTAATAAAAAATTATATATATATATATATATATATATATATATATATATATATACACCATACCTATGTTTGATATTTAGCATTTTTTGGCTGAATATTTATTTATTCTAAAAAATGAGGTTCAACAATGTTGACAAATATCAATATTTTTTTCAGCTAAACCTTTTTTCAAATTGTTTTATGTCAAACATTAGTCATAGGTATAGTATAAGATTAACCACACCAACATCCCATTGATGAAACAATTGGTCCATTAAGACAAATAAAATACATAGTTTGTTATCAATTCATAATTCAAAAGTGGAGGTTCGATTAGGAAATCTTGCCAATCCAGCTACATAGAAATGCTACTCTTATCAAAGCCAACAAAAATGAACATGTTGTATATCTTTAAAAAATGAATACTCAAAACTAATTTGAAACAACAAACTTGATTAAGTAAGAATGAATATCAACATTTATTATGAATGTAGATTGTTCAATACAAATGATGAATGGTTGTGCTTACAAGGATAATTGGGATTTTGAAGCAAATGAGTTCAAGGAAATACACGATTACATCACAAACGCAATACAAAATGACAATTATTCCAAAATATGTGTGTTAGAGACAAAGCTTCTCAACCTTACTTTAAACTTTGGGCATGTATGAAATAGTTCAAGAATTTCTTGGTAGTAGGCCCATCTTCAAACCATTACATATGAAAAACTTGATGATTCATAACAAATATCATGTTTTTGACCTAGTTGGTTTTACCTTGTAAGAACCCAATAACATCAACGTGATGATCATCTTCAATTCTCGAGTTGGAAAATAAGGTGAACAAATTTGAATGAAATAGAATATTTTCATGCGATCAATACTAATTATGATACCTAGTTATGTGACCAATCCTTCAATCACAACCCTTCTAGTTCATGCCATATGATAAAAGAAGCCACCATCCCATAATAGATGGGCCAAAAATTAACCAAGTGCCAAAAATTTAACAAATGCCACCACCGCCCCCTTGCACAACCCAACTTGAAATCCCTTAAATTCAAACTTTGTCATTAGAATAGGTCATAACAAAGGTGCAAGACATAGCTTTACAATAATATAAATGTGAAGAGAATTTGCCTTTCAATTCAAAACATTATGGTTGAAATGACATTGAAAGATATAATAAACTACTTATAGAATATTCAAGGTTCTATTGTGTAGCCTTTAAATGGACCTTTCCAAGTTGTATCAAACTTGTCACTTGAACATGATTTGACTTTTCGAATTGTCATTAAAGTGGTTGAGGGTTGCTTTTGCAATTTCATTCCCCACCCACCAAATGGCCATTTCATTTATGCAACAAAGGTCTAATTTTATGATGTAAGCACACTTTTTCAAATGCTCTACGAGATGTTTTCAACAAGTTAAATATCACTTGTTTCAAAAAAAATCCTTAAATTACCTAATGAATATTGAAAACTTTATGGGAGGTCTAAGTCCCAAAGTGACAATTCAACTTGGGTGCCTTGGGGAGTGCTTTCCTTTGAATCCTACACTTTCCGTGTCATGTGGGAATGTGTTTGCACTTTCTTGCATTTGCTTCAAATCTTGGTCCTTTGCTTAACCCAATCCCAACTTGAATTTTTTAACTTCATCTTGGGAATAACACTTTGTTGCCATTTCAAAAGTAGTCCACCCAAGTTAAGGTTATAACAATAGTAGATATTGAAATACAATAGAAACATCAACAAAAACAATAACAAAGGAAAATAACATTAACAATAAAAAATGGAGAAAGATATGACGTGTTTAAATCATAGTTGTGAATGGTTATAATGTTACCATCAACATTTATATATTAACACATTGATGACATTAGTAGCAATAAAACATATAAACCCAAATGAACGACTAAAATGAATGGCAAGTTTAAAGAAATATAGGAAAAAACATATTGAATTACATGAAGGAAAAACAATAGAATGCACAAGAGATTACAAAATTAGAACTTGATCAATAACAAACATGCAAACTTGCAAAATAAAATGAATAAAAACAATAAGGAACAAAAATGTGAGAACATATTGAATTTGAAATGAAGGGGACAAAAATAAAAACTTGCCAAATATAACATTAATTAAAAGAAAAACAATTACATGAGGTGATAGAAAGGAGAAAAAAAATGCCCAACAAATGTTTTGACAACAATCTTTCAAAGGAATGATAATGCACACATAAGTTTGTGGAACAATAATTGGAAACATGTTAATGAACACCAAAGCTATGGAGTATGATAATAACAACTACATTGAACAACAAAGAAAAAAAAATTAAATGGGGAAAAAGTGTTGGCACAATATGATAGAAAAGAATAAAAAGGAAAGTGTTATTTTGAAATTGATGATAAGAATGTTGAGAGAAATGAAATGACTTCATATTCAAGGACTTGACGACATGTACATGAGAATGTCAAAAAAATCATCATACATGTGTGAATGATCGCTATGTTAGCTATCTTAATATATATGATGTAATTGTAAATTAGCTACATGCGATTATGCATGTGTGAATCTATAGATTTATGTTAGCTTCCATCATGCATAATGTTAGGCCTAAACTAGTGTTGTGCATGTATATGATTTTAGATGTACCCACCATGTAAATGTAAGTAACAAACTTATTTACACTTTGTGTAAGTGTAAAATTTTTCATCCACATCCATGTAAGTGTAAAACTAGATATAAAATTGTTTAAGTGCAAATGATTCACACTTACTTGGTGTGTAAATATGTGCAAATTTGTGTAAATCCATGTAAATTTTATTTAAAAAAAAAAAAAAATCCTTTCAAGATTTAGAATTGCTAATTGACTCTTGCTTAGTTGGATCAAAATGCATAAATTTGAAAAGGAAAAGTCCCTTAATCTCATTGAAGTCACCTTCCCTTAGTAAATACAAAAAGAAATGAAGACATGAAAAAGGAAACCAAAAGAAAAAGTTTGATTTAAAATTTAGATAAAATAAACAAACATAATACATTCTACCCAAACCATGGACCCAAAAGGAAGGTCCTTGAGGATTTGGTTGTTTTTTGAAATTGGCATCCAAAACAATTAGGGTTGTGTATCATTTGATGCTTAATTCTAGGTTACGGAAAGTCCACAATTGCTTACAACTTTCAAAAAAATAAAATGTCAACGAATCATAAAATATTGGATACATTAAGACCTATGGACACTATATACATCCCATAAGACTTATTTTCCAAAACTTAGTCATTTAAATTTACTTTGCCAAAAACATTGGCATAGGGCCATGTAAGTGTAAATGTAAATCTTTTACACTTCCTCATGTAAGTGTAAAACAAAACACTTACAATATTTGGTACATTGCTATGCATTACCAATGACAATAAATTGATCAATTGATGAAAAAAATGAATTGATTTTGTGAAAATGAAGTTTCATTTAAATGAAAATATTGATGACATTACATGCAATTTGAATTGAATTGAATTGATTTAAAATTTAAAATTGAATTCAAATACTTCTAATGAAATTTAAATTTAACAAAATTCAATTCAATAATTAAATTAAAATTCAATTGAGAAAAAAAAAGATGCAACTTGGTGAAGAAGGCATTAAAAATTTGCTTGTGAATATGGTGTTGGAGAAAAAACTTTAAAAACACAAAAATTTGAAAAAACACCTTTCAAATACCTCTTTACTTGGCAAAGGGTTAAACATATTTTAATTTGAAATAATCCAAACGACGTTTAAATTCATGACTTATGATTTAGGGAAATCCAAAGTTGTTCTAATTAAATCAACTTTGATAAATCATGTCACTAAGTTTGTAGATGGTAGGTATATGTTTATTTACACTTACCCTCATGACAAAATTGACCTAAACATACCACCTAACACTTGAGTAAAGCTAGTTGGGTGCTAGGGTAGTTAAGACTAGGAACACTAATAATATTAAATGCAATTTTAGCTTTAGAGCTACACATTTTCTGTCGGTTGATATGACAATAGATTTCTAATAAAATAACAATGATTTTCAGATTTTGGTTCACAACAAAACAAAAATTCATCTACATTTTGACCGTTTGTTTAACACACATATAAAAACATAACTAATTATTGATCCACTTGACATGTAATCAATCATATTTTTTTGTCACATTCCATGGATTGAAAGACCAAATATTAAATCTTTCTAGTTGGAAAAAGGTGAATCAAGATTATTTATTTCGAAAAAAGTTGAAAATAGAAACATCATTTGGGGATGTCATTTTGGCTATATGATCAAATTCCTATGGATGTTAGGGGTTAGGAATTAGGTGACATTTCTAGAAGTGGTTTATATCACAAGGGATAAATCCAAATTTAACATCATTCATAACCCATTCCTCTTGCTTCATACAAAATATAAACCCAAGAATGCTACCAATTTGTTTAATTTTTCTCAATGCAATTATGTAGTAAGTTACAATTTAGAACTCTATCCCATCTACCCACCTAAACTTATATATAATTCACATATGATTTTCTATGGGATATTTAAAAATCATTATCATTATTACTATGCTTTTTTTTGGGATGAATTATGTTTGACATAGAGTCTAACAAACTAATTGTTTATAGTATTTGTTATGTTAAATTTCTTGTGAACAAACTTGTTGGAAGGTGAACAACAATTGAGATCGATCGTGTCTCCCCCACACTTCAATTATAAGTTCAAAATGCAATTAAAAAAGTTGAAAAGGTACGGGATGAACACAAAAGACTCATACCCAAAACTTGAGAGCTTCGTCATGGAATAATAGCCTTTGATTTTGTGATAAAGGGAAGACAATTGGAGAATGTATTTTATATGGGATAAGTGCTATAAAAATTCGTAAGTGGAATAACTTAAATTTCAACTATAAAACCTAAAACAACCTTGTAGTTGTCACTCTAATAATTCCCATTGTAATATTTTCTTATTCACATTAAGAAAATAGACGACATGTTATAATTTATATAGATCATTAAAAATGAAACCATTTCCTCATACTTTTGATCCCACATTAAAATACTAATAAATATTTCATCTCAAAACTTGTACCTAAAAAACACACACACAATAGTTTCATCTCTTAATATGTGGTAATATAGCAATTTTTTGAATGTCACTTGATTAAGTTTGCTAATAAGGACTTTTAGATACGATTTTTGGATTGACCCAGTACAATGATGAAGGATTTTTTTGGCTAAGTAACCACAAGCATACCGAGATGAGTGGATCTAGGATACATTCATAGTTCCTATGATCCGAGACCTTGGGGAGAGGGTGGGGGCCATGAAGGGGAACAACAACAACAACAATGTTATGGAAATCGAATATTTGATTCTCTCACTCAATTGACGAGATTGCAATGGGTCCCAAACACACACATACCCACAAAATCAACTTTTTTGCAATCATAACTCGAGCATTAGATCTTGTCCCACACACTACTAGTAGTAGTACTACTACTACTACTACTCTTGGGCTTCTCTTTTGTTGGACTCTTCAATGACAAATTGTTCAATTGTGGGGATTGGATAAGGGTGCAAACCACGGGAACTATTCTATTCGGGAATGATGTACATTGTTTTTAGGTCAATAACGATTTGCATACTCTTTACCCTTAGTTTTGGCAACATTGGAAAAAGATGATGATGAAGAGCCACTATGGTTGGGGGTGTGGCCACTATGGTGTTCAATCAATTAGGGCAAAAGGCTAGAGAATCCACTATCAAAATTATTTTTTCCCAAAAAAACCCAATTAGGGCAAAAGCTTAGAGAATCCACTATCAAAATGATTTTCCCATAGGGCAAAAGGCTAGAGAATCCACTATCAAAATTATTTTCCCAAAAAAACCCAATTAGGGCAAAAGGCTAGAAACTCACTATTTAGTTTTTTCCTGAAAAAAACATTTATTAGGGCAAAAGGCTAGAAAATCCACTATTAATTTTTTTTCCAAACACCCAATTACTACAAAAGGCTAGAGAATCCATTATTAATTTTTTTTCCAAACACCCAATTAGTGCAAAAGGCTAGCGAATCCACTACCAAAACACACAATTGGGGCAAAATGCTAGAGAATCCACTATTGAATTTTTTTCCAAAAAACCCAATTGGGGCAAAAGACTAGAGAATCCACTATATAATTTTTTTCCAAAGACACCAATTAGGGAAAAAGGCTAGAGTCTCCACTATTTAAATTTTTCCCAAAACACCCAATTAAGGCAAAAGGCTAGAGAAATCACTATTTAAATTTTTCCCCAAAAAATCCAATTAGGGCAAAAGGCTAGAGAATCCACTACTTAAAAATTTTCCCAAAATATCCAATTAGGGCAAAAGGCTAGAGAATCCACTACTTAAAAATTTCCCCAAAAAATCCAATTAGGCAAAAGGCTAGAGAATCCACTACTTAAAATTGTTCCCAAAAAATCCAATTAGGGCAAAAGGCTAGAGAATCCACTACTTAAAATTTTGCCCAAAAAACCCAATTAGGGCAAAAGGCTAGAGAATCCACTATTTAAAGATTTCCAAAAAAACCAATGAATAAAAGGCTTATGGTCAACACTAGAGTAACTTAAGCAACAATACTCTTCCTCCTCCTCCTCCTCCTCCTCCTCATCATCATCATGAGGTCATAGTTGAATCTAGTGTTCTTGTCTCCTCCTTCAGATTGGCTCTTCTTCCTTGGCTTTTGGCATCACCCCAAAGAAGAAGAAGAAGAAGAACCACAACAACCCAAAAAAAGAAGAAAAGATGATCATAGTAGTAGTATGTACTTGTGGACAACAAGTGGATTGAGTGAGGGATCCTTTGTTTTTTTCCCATCCTTAAACCCTAAAACCCAATAGGGGGCTCACATGATTACCTACATGATTATAATAATACCTAATGTGCTCATCCAAGTTGTGTGAGTTGTTTTCTATTGGGGAAAGACCAAAAATTGTGGTTTTTTTATTAACAAAAAAAAAATGGGAAATTTTTTTCCTATTGTAAATTTGTCTAATTTTGTTACCTTTTGGAAACATTCACAAATTCAAAGAAAAGACCAAAAAAAAAAAAAAACCATGAATCATGTATGTGTATTAGGGTTTCTTTTATTTATTTATTTATTCCTTCCAATTTTTTGAGATTTTTTTTTTTTTTTGATTCTACCCCTATAGAATTTACACTTGAAAAAAAAATTCCTAAATTATCCTTAAAAACAATCCTAAATCCTAAAGTGACAAAATTTGTCAAGAAAAAATCACTGGCATTGTGTATAATGAAAATAATGATGTTTGTCTGTTTGAAGCCTTCATACCTACCCATTTTCTACAGACCTACCCATTGCCACCAACCTCCTTGGCCAAAAAAATGGAGTGGATGAACAGAGATACCCATCCTTGGCACCTGGGATGAAATTTAATTAGTCTCTATTGAAAAAAAAAAAATTAAAAAAAAAATCATTTCCTAGAACAACAACACCCCACCCAAATTTTATAAAGCCAAGAAAATACCAGATCTTCACATATCCCAAATTTTAGGGTTTTTTGGGGGGGTAGAAAAACAAGGGTTTTTAAAACAAGCTCTGGAGTCTGTCTGTCTATAGTGCACAAAGTTCTGTCAGATGGATGAGACTTTGAGAGGAGGAAGGGGGGGTCATCATCATCCATCCAGCCATTCATCCATTTATCCATCCATCCACCTTCAGTTTTTCCATCCATGAACACATCACCAGGCTCACTCAAAAATCAACATTAATAAGATAAAATTTTTGTCCCTACATCTCAAGTCCCTTGGGTTCCCAATAAATAGGTAGGTAAAAACTATTTTTGGAAAAAATAAAATAAAAAATAATTACCAGCCGCCACATTTCTAGCCTCTATTCTCGTCAAGGCATCCTTATTTACCTACCACTTAAATCCTTTTTACCTACCACTTAATTACAACTGAAACAAAATTTAAAAAAAAATTAAAATAAATAATAATGATAAAAAATAAAAAGTGTACCTACCTACCTACCTACCTACCTACCTCTTGCAATTTAGTTTTAACTAGAGAGAATCCCATTTGGGTCTTTTGGAACCCCTTGGGTAAACCAGCTTGTAGCAAGCTCCTGAAGGTTATAGGAACCCCCTTGGGTGGGCCAACTTGTAGCCCAGATCTGGCGAAATCTTCTTATGGATGATTACCATTTTGCCCCGTGGGTGAACCAGCTTGTAGCCCAGATCTGGCTAAATCTTCTTATGGATGATTACCAGTTTGCCCCTTGGGTGAACCAGCTTGGAGCACAGCTCTGGCTAAATCTTCTTATGGATGATTACCATTTTGGCTACATAAAATAAATTGGAAAAAAAAAAAAAAAAAACATTGGGTACCAGTAGCAGAGGTGCTGGGTTCACCCCTGGCCCCTGTTAGAGCTACAAAACCCACACCCCCGTTTCTGGGCTAAGTGGGCTTTTCTCCTTTTCCTCTGTGTCTTTTGTGTGTGTGTGTGTGTGTGTGTGTGCAATTCTGTGGAATTTGGGAAAGTTTGGGACATGATTCTACCATGCTCCATTTGTTGTTTGCTTCCTTATTAGTTTTGCTTGTTTGATTGCTACACAAATTGCAAAAATTTCTGCTTGAAAATCTGATGCTTTTTGCTCTAGATTGATCTAGTATATACTCTAGTCAAAGCCTCTCTCTCTCTCTCTCTCTTCTCTCTTCTGTCTTTCAACTCTTTGTGTGTTTTGTTGTGTTTTGTTTCCTTCTTCTTCTTCTTCTTCTTCTTTCTTTGAGTGTAGATCAATTGACTGATTTTGGTGGGTTTGTGAATTTTGGTGAGTGATTGTGGCAAATGGTAGATGCAAAAGAGTGTTCAGAAAATTTTGTACATACATTCTTTTGCTGCTGATTTTTGTGGTGGGGGGGGGAGTTTTTGAGGAAGTTGTGTGTGTTTTTGAGGTTTTTGTGATTGCTTTTTGTTTTGGAGAATTTTTGGGTGTTTTTGTGTTTGCTTTTGGTGGAGATAGAGAGAGTGATGAAGAGGTGAGATTTTTACAGTTTTTGTTGTTCCTTTTTTTTTTGTTTCCTGGGTTTTTTTGGGTGGGGACTGTTTTGATGGGTTGCACAAATCTCCAGGTGATGAATGAAGAAGCTGCTGCTCTGATCTTCTCGAGTCTTTCTCGGTCCAGTTGACGGAAAATCTGGTGCAAAGCAAGCAAGCTACAAAGGATTTGACCCAACCCAACAACTCTGTTGTGTTTTTCTTCTTCCTCTTCTTCTTCTTTTGGGAGTGTTTGGAGTGTTTTGGACGCCAAAACAATACAAAAGAGCTGCAATTGTGGAAAAGACAAAACCAGAGTACGCAAAGCATTTCACTTATAAACCCATCATCTTCATCATCATCTTCTTCTTCTTTTCCGCAAATTTCAAAAAAAAGAATCAAAGTAGACTCTAGAGTCTGGTTTTGAAGAAGAAGAAGAAGAATTGGAGAAAAACAAGTGTGAATTCAGCAAAAGACATTTAGTCAGAAACACCAACGTTGGGTGGTGGGTACTTCGAGAAAGGAATGAATTGCAGTGCAAATTTGGGGTACTTAGTACTTAGTACAAAATTCCATTGCTGTTGAAGAAGCTGCTACATGTTTGCTTCTTCTTCTTCTTCTTTCATGTGGGTTTTTTCTTGCTGTTACTGCTGCTGCTGTGTTTTTGAGAATTTTTTTTCCCCCAGAGTTGGGTGTTTCCAGTTTGGAGTCGGTGGTCTTTTGAAACACAAAAAACCCATTTGCCAAAAAATCTCTACCAAGAATTGTCTTAGAAAGTTTTTGTGGATTGAGATAGGAAGGAGAAGAATTATTGTGTTAACGATGCATTTGCCAAAAATCTCAACCAAGAATTGTGTTAGAAACCTTTTGTGGATTGAGATAGGAAGGAGAAGAATTAGGATGTTGGCTGGAAGATGAACAAGTTTCATTGTTTTCTTCAAACAAACTGAAACAAAAGCTTGTACAGATCTTCCTGAATCCAGCAACTGCATCAACAGCAACAGCAAAATCTTTTGAAGGATGGCAGTGCAAACAAGTCCTTTGATAGTGAAGGGAGGAGGAGGTACATGGGGGGACTCACCAGGGACTCTTCTTCATAGAAATCTGTGGACTGTGCAGCAGCCTTCCTTGTTCACATGGCAAAAACAGTTGATTTCCAACTTCAAACATTCTGAAAATGCAAACAGAGACAACAGCAGCAGCTTCAGACTCCGCCGCAAACTGCTGCAATCTGGTGGTTGTTCTCCATGTCGATGTACTATTGAGGTAGGTTTTGGGGTTTTTGTATCCTCATCTCCTTGTCTCTCAATGTATCTCTCCTTGTAAACAATTTTACAATTGAAGCTTTTTTTTAATATCTCTAAACCTAAATTCCTTTTTGTTGTTGTTGCTGATGTTCAGTATGAAAAAAAATTGTTTCTCTTGTCACTCTTGACAACAGCTGAAATGGGTTTTGTTGATGTGAATTTGCTCATTCACAATATGGACTAAACCCCTGATATTTTTCTTCTTCTTCTTCTTCTTCTTTGCTGATCTTTGCTGAAACTTCAATTGTTTATGTGAATTTGTGATTGCTGAAAATTCAATTGTTTCTATGAATTGCTCATCGAATTCAAGAGCTGAGTTTGATTGATATGAAGTTCAATCACTTGCTATTAGATGTTAGTTTCTCTTCCTAATAAAGAAAGAACTTACTGTCAGTGATGATCAAGGTTCTTTCTTTAGAACCCACCTTCCCATCTCTTGAACTATATATATCTCTTGGATCCTTAAAATCCTGATTTCTTGTTGTTGAATTTTCAAAGGAAAAAAAAGCCACCCAATTCTCTCAATTTAGAAACTAGGTTGTCCTCAAATTTTTGTTTTTTTTCCCCCTCTCTCTCTAGCTGTCTTTGGAGTTTATATGATTTTCTAAGCAGCTGAATCTTTGCATCAACAAATCTCTTCTTCTTCTTCTTCTCTCTTTGTTGTGTTAATTTTTCATTTTTCCTTCTCTCATTCTCTTCAATGCAAAAGACATAGAACTTCATTTCCACACCCAACATACTACAAAAAGAAAACCCCTTCTTTTTCCTTTTTTTGGGTTCTGAGCTTTGTTGTTGCATTTTATTAGGAGATAGTATTGTGTTTAGAAGTATTAAGGGTTGTGGGGGGAAATGGGGGGGGGGGTGGGTTTCTTTTGAGGGGGTGCAGCCACAGCAGTATGTGGAAAGGGCTCGTAAGTGTGCACCATTGTTGGAGAATTTTAGAGCTCAGGATTTACCATCAAGCTCTAGTGAGTGGAGAGCTGTGCCAGACATATGGAAGACAACTGCAGAACTTTATGGTGATCGCATTGCACTTCTGGATCCACATCACAATCCACCCACCCAAGTCACATACAAACAGGTACCTAAATTAGTAGTTGCCAATTTTTAGGGTTTCCTGGAATTGCAATCACTGTTTCAGATAGTTTAAGTGAGCAAGTATGTGAGCAAGTTTTTCAGTGAAGGAATTTGGTGGGCTAACTTGCTATAATTTGTGTGTGTTTTTTTTCCTCCTTTGGGGGCTGTTTGTTTTTGGGTGTGCAGTTAGAGCAAGCAATTTTGGATTTTGCTGAAGGACTTCGCATTTGTGGAATTAGTCCTGATCAAAATATTGCACTCTTTGCTGACAATTCATACCGCTGGCTTATTGCTGATCAAGGTACAAACTTCTTTGTTATATGACATTTTCTCATCATGAAGAAGTTTGCCAAGTCTCCTGCATATGGAAATTGGGTTTAAGGGGGATTTTTTTTGGGGGAAGTAAGTGGATCAATCCAAATTCATTGGGTTTATGGGTTTCTAATGCAACACATAGGGTGTGTTTGCAAAGTGACTTCAGAACTTTTCTCATCTTCAAAAATCCCATTTATATTTTCAGAACTTTCAAAGTCCTCGAGGTATTTAACCTATTTTCCAGCTGAATGTTGTATTTTCTGTGCTCCTATGTATACTAGTATGGTGGATTATGATGACGGGGTGTAGGAATCATGGCGGCGGGAGCCATGGATGCCGTTAGGGGGGCACGGTCGTCAACTGAAGAGTTAATCCACATCCTCACACACTCAGATAGGTTTGCACTTTTGATCCTTTTCACTTAATTTTTTCATGCACTCAAAGTGGCAGAGGGCTTAAAACCTTCAGCTTAAATTAGTTCTATTTGGGCACCTGCAACATCACTCATGCAAGGGTGGCGGTGATGATGAGCACTCTATACAATGGGTTAGATTAGCATGATGAGAACTTTCTAAGACTCGGTGGCCACTGCATGATGAATATTGTTGTTGGTGATTTAGGGATGTTTGTGATGACTCGGGGTCTTTATTCTCTTTAAACTTATGGATGAAAATCTTTTTTTTTCGAAAATCATGTACAGTGTTGCATTAGTGGTGGATAATCCGGAGCTCTACAACAAGATGTCACCACGATTAAAAGGCTATGACAAACTTAAGTTTGTGATTGTGCTTTGGCCATCGAAGAACACAGTAGCAGATGATATCAGCAACAATGACAATAATTCCTCGACCCATTTGCCCATTTACACTTATGATCAAATGTTGCTGTCAGGCCGCACCAGCCGTCAAGCACTAGCTGCTGTTACCAGCTCAGGTATTACTATATTATTGAATCTTCTCTCTCTTTCTCTCTCTCTCTTTCTGCTTATGTTTTAGGTCTCTCTGCATTACCTTAGTTTTCGAACTTATGACAATTCTGCAACAAACATTATGGCACCAAGTGTGATATACAAAGCTCATGAATATAAATATGTTGATGTAAGCTGCTGTGTTCTATTTTTATGTGGAATTTTTCCTGGGTTTTAAAATTAAAACAATTGAGGGAAAATCTGGGTGTAAGGTTTAGGGTTTAGGGTACTAGGGAAAAGAAAAGAAAAAAAGTTGGAGATGAAATTTCTGGGTAACAAATGAAAGTGTGGTGAACTGATGATGTGTCAGGTGAGAGGGTGCAGTATGATGTGATACGGCCTGATGACGTTGCAACACTTGTGTACACAAGTGGTACCACTGGAAATCCAAAGGGTGTCATGCTCACGCATGCCAACCTACTCCATCAGGTTACCTAGTGTATATATTACTGTGCACCTCTTCTTTCCCTTTGAATCCGTAAATGCTTCCCCACTTTGATGCAATTAGTTTCCAAGTGTGCATCCACCCACCCGTGGAATTTGCAATTTTCGTTCTCAAGAAGCTTAAAGGATAGAAAAATGATTTGAAGCAATAGAAACTTTGGGTAGCAAGAGAGGGTGGCTTGATGACAATCACATGCACTTGTGGGTCTTAATTTAGGGTTTGTATTATTTGTTTGCATGCAGGTGAGGCAATTGAGTTCGGTGGTCCAACCTACAGCAGGTGATTCTGTCCTCAGTTTGCTTCCACCATGGCACATGTATGAGCGCTCGGCTGAGTATTTCATACTCTCACATGGTGTTACCCAAGTTTACACCAACATCAAACACATGAAGGTAGATTGCCTAAGTTTCAGCTACGTAGTGGGCTAATGTTCTCTCTGTCTCTTTCTCTCTCTAATGTATTTTATGTATTTCTCCTACATCAAATTTCAATAGAAAATGGGCCATTTGCTGTTTTAAAATTTCTTTTAGGTAGGAGAAGGAGTCCATAGGCATAGAAGCGAAGGAAAATATTTTCTCTCATCTGCTTTGTTGGTCTAGCAGGGGAGGGAGGGGCATACACTGGTTTTTTTTAGCTTTAGGTTTAGGGTTTGAGACCTTGTGTTTTTGGCTTTGGGTTTGGAGTTTGAGACCTTGACGAATAATTTGGAATGGGTGAATGGGAAAAAAAATTTGGCAGGAGGATTTGGTTAAATATCCACCAGATTACTTCATTGCTGTGCCACTCGTCTTTGACACTCTTTACAAGTAATCTCCTTTTTTTGCTTAATATTCAGCATCATACATGTGTTAGTGGATCAAAGCCGGGAAGAAGAAAAAGGAAAAGACAAAACTCTTTTTTCTTTGGTTTGTTTGCACAAAGTTGAGATTTTTATTTATTTTTATTGCTGACTTAATGAATTATAGAATGTGGAAAGGGGTATGTACTATGTACATATGTACAGCATGAATGATTATTCATTTGGTTCTTTTGGTGGGTTATGCAGTGGAGTGCAGAAGCAGTTGGCAGCAGCATCCACAACAAGGAGAATTGTGGCGCAAACCCTCTTGACTATTAGTCTTGCATATATGGATTTCCGTCGCAAACAACAGGTTTCAAATTTTTTCTTTTCAACAATGGGACCTTCAACATACATACAGTCACTCAACAATGTCAGGTTCAAAGTCTGGATAACCAGAAATAAAGGAAAAAGAAACCAAAATCATGTACATGTAGAGAGAGATTTTTATGTTTAATTTTGTCATCTAGGATTTGTCCACAACATGGCCCCCCTCGCCCCAAAGAATTATTATTATTATTACTAATTAATTAATTAATTTAAATTAAATTAATAATCCTGCTTTGTAGAGCAAGGAAAGTGCACAGAACCATGCATGATTAAAAAAGACAAACATAGATAGAGCTCATTTGGTGTCTCAGTACAACCATCCACATCATCCTTTCTTTTTCTTATTCGAAAAATTCCATCAAAAAGAGATATTCAATGTTCAAAAAAATGAAATGATTTGGATTTTTTTTTAACTCGCCAAAAGTGAGAGAATAAATAGTAAAAAATTGGCAAATTTCTATATTTGGTTTTGAGTGTGTACTACTTATTTGGGTGACTAGTAGGTAGGTAGATAACTAGGTAGATGGGATGTGGGTCAATCTACCTACTTTACCTACATAGTAATCACTTACATGCCTTACTTGCCATACCTACCCATTTACATAAGTAATTACTACTTGGGGTAGGTAGTGTGAAGAGGAAGAAGTAGAAGGATTTATAAGATGGGTTACCAATGTGAAACCTTACTAATGTCATCCATGTGATTTAAATTTTGATGAACAATAATAATGAAGCCAAGTGTAACAGAATCATCTCCATTGCTGGTTCACCCAATTGCCCATTCATTCAATAACCTTACATGAGAGCAACTCTCTATAATTAAATCTTCTGATAAATTTTCCTAATTATCTTGTTATTCATGTTTATCAATGATTTTCCCCTTACCCAGTTTCCAAATGCCATTTTCCTTTTGGCTAGGTTTTTGCACATGTGCCAAGCCTGGCCCTTTCATGGAAACCTCTGGTTCTTTCTTTGAGGTTTTTGAAACAACTGGAACTGGTAGTTATTAACAAAATCAAATACCTGCCCAACACTGGTTATGACCTCAGTCAATCCATCCAATAGTATCAGCATAAGCAAGTGATCACATGTGATAGAAAACACTTAAAAATAGCTTGATGCTCCAATCATGCGTGGGCCAGACTTGGGTTTACAATGACTTGCAGTATTATAAATCCATTATCAGCCTCAAAGAAAAGCCCACAAAACTTTCAGTATGGAATATCAAGAAATTCTCCACCAAACAATATTTGTAAATGCAAAAGAGAACATAACAAAGGCACATAAATTAATAGTCATTTGAGACAAATGATTATTAACTTATGTCCTCCACCTTCAAATTACTTGAGGCACATTCATGGACAAACATATTCATTTGTTCAAGCGTTGTGGAAACTAGCACATTTCTACATTTCACCTTGGATAAACCTCCATTCATCAAGCCTTGCAATTTGTTGTTTTGAAGTTATGTACATCGCATTCAAGCGATATTTTTGTTGTTGTTGGATTTTCAATGGGTGCTTGGCAAGTGGTTTTGTTGTGATGTATTGACAACAATTGTTAATGTGGGCATGCAAGTACGGTTCTAATGTGTGTGGCTTTGTGCAAGTTTGAGTTGGGGTACAATGAGCAAGATCCATAAGGATTGGGGTTCAAACTAGTGTTGTTTTGATATTAAGAAAATGCCAAGTATGAACCCATGTATACATTCAAGTTTGAAGGACCTTATCATTAGGTTATCAAAATGATGAAAAAAATTTGAGAACCCAATTGCTTGTTCTAGCATATGGTGATGTATTAAGGTTACTATTGACTAGTCAAGTTTAGGGTTTAGCAAAGTTTGTGTGATACTAAGGCCCAACATTATGGGTTGACTTGTAACATGAACTTCCTATTATTAGGTTTATTGTTAAAATGAATCCTTTCGATATGGCAACTAGATATTCTAGCCTAGATTTGACAAGAGCTCTTGTGGCAAAAGTGCTTAAAGTTTTCCATCACTTAAAACTTAAACAAGTTTACATGAAAATGTAAATTTTGTTCAACTCTTCACTAATTTTTTGAACCTTTGTGTGTCTACCCATTGTGCTATGAATTTCAAGGGGCTTTGTTGTGTTTCAATTGTGCATTTTGGATTGCAAAAGGTTACATACCATTATGTGTTGTGGAAAGCCCTTGGTTGAGGTGGATGGTGCTTCCTCTTTATGGTCAAATACAATTTCCATCTTAGAAATAGCTTATTCGTGAACATCTTCCTGCTTTGTTACAAAACATCATGGAAATTTATGTGTTTCCTACCATTGGTGAGTGTGCAACTATGATGGCAACTTTTGACTTATCGATGTTAAGGTTAAACTATGATATTTTTGCTTTGATTGTCAATTTCATCAACAAAGATTAAATTCTTTATCACATAACAATTGGATTATTTAAAACATTTGATACTTTTGGTGCAACTCTTGTAGAATAGTTGAAAGTTTTGTTGGAAAATTTCAATTTGACAAAAAATGTCATAACTTATGTTTAAAATGAAGGAGCCAATATAAGTTCTCTCACAAATGCCCTCATTTTTATTGTGTCTTGTGAAGTACTATAATTACTCCAATTGTTTACTAGTTTTTCTTTTGGTCATGTTATGTCAAAAGCATGTCATTATGCTAACAATGAAGCTAAAATTGGTGTGGGCATGAAGGAAGTTAGCTTGAAAGATGCCCAAGCTGCAATCAAAAAAATATCACCTAGAATAAGAGGTTTGAAAAGGGCAAAATTGAATGGCAAAAGGCTTACCATGAAGGTAGCATGTAGCACATGAAATTTAAAACCCTTGTGAAAACTTTTTTAGCTTCCAAGGTCATCACTTTAAAAAAAACCTTGGAGTATGTTAATGCAATCAACATTTACTACACATGGCAAAATTCATCTTTGCAAACTAAAGTTTTTAGTGGTCTTACATGGGCAATTGCTCGGGCAATAACTAAAACTTTAAACCTTATTGGTCACCAATGTTTATTGAATTAATGTAGAAGGCATTAGCTTTATTTGAAGCATTGTTTATTATTTTAGTAATCATGGGGATGACAAAAAATGAATATGCACATTGAGTTGCTATTGTTCCTCCATTCAATGTGGGGAATTTTATCAAAAAACATAAATTTTGTGTGACAAAATGGTTGCATACGTTATTAATATGTTGTCTTTTTTTAAGTTTGCATTAACCTTATATTTTAGGAGAAAACTCATATGATGCTTGGGGGTCTTAATCCTTTAGAAGTAATACCACATAATATTGTCCACTATCAAATTTTAATATAAACTTCTAAATACATTTTTTTAATTTTGAAAATTAAATAGGGGAATATGACAAGTTGGATGTATGTAAACATGATATAGAATTATAAGTTTCATATTATTATTTTAGACAATACTTTGCTAGTATTCAAATGTGAAAAACATCAACATAGCCTAAAAAACAAAACTTGTAAATACTACCAAAAAACACCTACAAAACAATACCATGGGGTTACATGTGTCTTTTTCCTACATTTAACCATGTCTATTACAAAACATTCATTACCCCAACATTACATGTATTCTTTAATGTATTAAGGTTTTAAATATTAAAACAATGCTTCAAATAAAAAACCTACAAAGTTTAGTTAGGCAAAAGCTTTTCCATATTTAAATAAGTTGAAGTAACCAAATTCCTCAAGTACTTGGCTACTTTTGGTCCATTCTAAAGGACCAAGACCCATGGGTTGATTTTTGATCCATGTTTAAAAAACATGGATTGCATCATGGATCACAAGGGCATAAATCAAACAATTTTGTTGGTGTAACAATATGATGATTTTCATTTTATTGCCCTTATTGAACAATACCATGGGTTTTCTAAATCCAAATCAAGCTACAACGCATTTAATTCCTATGCCACCTCAACCACCTTCAAATGGGTTGTATGGGTTAACTATTCCATCACAAGAAGGTTTTGAAGGTTTTATCAAAGTTGAACTTTCTTTGTTTCACAAGTTTCATGTGGAGAATGCAAATGGGCTTGATCCATTGAAGTGGTAGGGTTGCAATCAATCTAAATTCCCAAATGTAGGTTTTTTGGCACAACAAGTTCTAGGGATCCTAAGTTCACAAATCAAAACAAAATGAATAGTTTTAGTTGCACCTATGTATTCACTAGCCTATGATGATGTTGTCTTGGGGTTGAAAATCTTGTCAAACTTGTAATGATTTACAAAAATTGTTCTAGCAATCCATGAAATGATTATAACCTTGTTGATGAATAGAAACTAACTAATTTTTTTGTTGTTAAGGAGACCTTGTTGGAAGAACATGAGGACATGTTAAAGAAGGTATGATATTTTGAAAAATGAATCTTGGGTTTGAAGATGTAAAACTTGTAGATCTAGATATTCATTACATTTTGCATTCATATTTTTTACTCAAAACTTGTAATTGCAACATTTCAGATTTTAACACTTCACACCCTTGTGATTCTTGTTAGATGAGTTGTTTGTATGTGGAATATTATTTGTATTGTCTCTTATTTTATGACTCCACCCATCCTAGCATTTTATTATCTTTACTAAACCCATAAGAAAAACATTTACACACATTGAAAACATTAAATCCAATACTTGGATCCAAATTGTTATTTATGTAAAATAAAATTTGACAAACCTAATTCATATTGCTACTTTTAATTTACCTACAACCAAATATTGATAATAAAAAAGTACAAAAAAATTAGATTTAAAAAAAACCCTTTACCTAAATTGAAAAATTAAAAAACTTGATACTAAGAATCATCTGGTATCTCCAAACCTAATACTATAACAACATTGGTTCAAAAACCCACCCACCAAATCCATCATAGTTGTTTTGTAACTTGTTATTCTTTTATTAATTTTTTTTAATTAATGGTGTTTGATTTAGTTTGGGTTTTTGTCAAACTAATGTCCTTCTCATGAACAACTAAGATCATTGCAAACTCCATAGCTACATGTAAATGCTCACTATGCTTCTTACATTTGCATCTACTTGATTACCATAAAATCTCTAATTAAAAATAATGTTTTGTCAACACACCTTATCGCATGCTACCCTAAATTCATGTCCAATTTCAAGTGCTTAAATGCATAAGAAACCACAATTTGCTTCCTTAAAATAAATGGTAGCCATGGCCAACTACCCCTCATGTTTTCAACTTGCCATTAGTACCTCCATATGGGTTCGTATGTACCCTATCAAAACACCTTGGCATTTTGAAAAGAAAAACAATGATTTGGACCATTAATTCTCATTGAAGTGTGATCACTAACATATGTTGTTTGTGAGGTGCAATTTGCAACTCTTAAAGCTATAATCAATGTACGTGTTATATTGTTGTTGAAAATGGGAAGGGAAAAACAAATCTTATACATGTGAAAATGATCTCTTCATTTCATGGGAGCTTCCCATAAGTGAAATTGAAATATGCCATGGTTTGCTTTCCACTTCCATTATTTGTCTTTTTGACATGAAACGAAATTTAATCTTTAGGCTACTTGCCTTTCGTCAAATTGATGACCAACACCAACCTTCTAGTTCCTTCTATTAAAAGTTAATGTTAGACTATGCGTTGGGTCCATTTTGAAGGAAGAGGTCAATAGGAATAGGACCAACAAGGACCTGGTTCTAACTAACACCAAGGTTACAATACTCCAACACCCACCCAACATTCGTTATGAAAATGGAAATGCCATTTATTCATCCATGCATAGAGAGGTTATGTAAATGTTCATCCAAACATTATGAAGGGTTATGGAATCATTGGGCTAATGAGATTCCAAGATGTGATACCTTGTGCTAAATTAATAGGAACCCTTAATGAAAAGGAGGTTGAAGATTATGGGTTGTAACTTGTGGCCTATCAACTAATCAAAGCATTGAAATTTTCACAAGGGATGGTTACGACCACCTAAACCTTTATCCTCTAACATGTGTTTCACTAATCAAATGTGGTTGGTCCTAGTGAAGGTAATCGCAATGCGGGTTAATAGTCAATGGGGAACATTATAATGATGTGATCAATGGTGTGGAACATTAGGGAATAGGACCTAATAGAACTAGTCATTTCATGAAGAAATCTACCATCTATTCCAAGTCTATTATGAAACCAGTGACTAATGAAACTAGTGAATAAAGAAATCAAACCTTGGTAGTGTAATAAGAAAAGGGAGGTCACATTAAGTTCCTAAAGAACATGTAATCACTTCTCTAAACTAAAATGCAACAAACAATCATTCCAACTTACAACTTCAAATATGAATGTTTAGACAACAATATGATTATTACCAACCCTATGCAATGTTGATTTTAAACTAAGGCATACAATGGATTAAATCACTATAGATCTTCTTTCATTGGCTATCACGATCATTGGTTGTGGAATTTCACACATGGGCTCAAAAAAAATTGATTTCCCATTCAGAAGTTAATCAAGGTTTGAAGAAAATGTTTAACAAGTTGTAATCCCATCATTGGAAAAATTCAGAAAATCTCCTAGTAAGCACCCAACTTTCCCATGAAGGAACTACTACTCAAAGCTCTTGGTGTAAGATATTCAACCCTCCCAAACAATGACCAAGGCTCAACTCAAATATAATAAGTTTTACCGTTGAATTCCACAATTAACTAGCTAACAAATTCTTTAAAGCCTCTAATGTCTTCTATTATATGCCTTTAAAAACCTATTAAAGACCAACATTTTGTTCCTAACTCTAGCGCAGTGGAATTTTTGGAGTCAAAAAATGTTAGCTACATCTCACATGCATTCATTCCAATATCCATTTCATTAAACAAAACAGATCTTACACACCAAAGCATCCACCACTCTAATCACTAGGAATTAAATATTTAGTTTGGAAAATTTGATGCTTCTTGTAATCTTGCGCCCTTATCTAGTCCCACGCTTGCACCATTTTCCACCACATAGAAGAAAAGACAAATAACATAACACGGATCCCTAATCTTTTGCTCCTTCTTAAAGCTATACTTATCATCAACATAAAATTCCCCCATCATAAGTAACATTGTGCATAACAAGACAACAAGATAGAAAGTGGTTTTTGGCACTAAAACAATGACTAAAAACACCCTCTTCATACAAAACCTTAAATCCCTATATTTTTGTCACATGTGTAATCACTCCCAAATTTTTTTGACTAAGTCCCTCAGTCACCACCATTTAATGGTGCGAAATGGAAGACTTGCAAATCCTTTCTAGGTCTATCCCAAATCTTTTCATCCTTCGTTTTAATGACAAAATTTTTGCCACCTTCATCTTGCTCCTAAAATCCATTATTGTCCAAATATTTCATGAAAAAATGGACCTTCCCAACTTGAAGCCAATGGCTTCTTCTTCCCAAGTTTCTCCATCTTGACATAAGTTTCACTTTCATCAAAACCCAAAAACAATTACTTCCATTTTCTTGATGCATATGGCCTTTTTTTTGCCTTGCCTACATTTGACCCACATTCTTAATCACCTAACCATGCATGCTTGTAATGAGTTGCAATTTCTCAATCATCTGTTTAGCAAGCTTAATTGGATCATCATCTCCATCATATGTATTAGCTAGGGGATTCAAAAAATTATCAACTTGTAACTTCGAAGTTCGACCAATTAGAATCATGTGAGGTGAAAACCTGGTGTTGGTTTATACACCACATCTGTAACCAAATAAAATACGGGGCATGTGTTCATCCCAATCCTAGGCATGTTCAGTAATAACAGTTATAACTATCAACCCATACTTAAAGGTTTTGACTAGTCTCTTCACCATGCCATTGCATTTAAGCCATTGAAGTGCCATATATTGATGTGTAGTTCCATAATTTTTGCATAGTTGATAAAATTCAGCTACCCACTCACCTCCATTATCAATTATGATATATCTTGGAACTACAAACCTACAGATAATCTCATCCTCCAAAAATTTGGTGGCAATTTCTGTTTCATGCTTAACAACTACATTATCTTTTATCCATTTAGAATAATGATCGATTGCAATTAGGATGTATCTATGTATCTAAGTGTCTCAGGTAACAACCATGTTGTATTTAGTGCTACCTTATAAATTGATCCTAAACATGTGTGCTTTTGAGTTCTTTTGTGTTTAGTTTGATATATTTGGCCTTGCTTGCAAGTACGGACAACACTCCTCACATCTTTTATTTTGTTGTGCCAAAAATATCGCTTATTAACTTCAACAAGTGTGCCCTTCTCCAAAATGAACAATTTCCTCATGCAGGTCCAAGATAAGTTGTTTACGCTCATTAGGTCTTAGCACCCACAATTCCTCGAGCATGAGCTTGTCATGGTTCCAGTGATATTACAATATATATATATATATATATTTGTGAGGATTTCTTGCACACTTCCACCACTAAGATATGCACTCACAAAAAAACCCGGTTAGAAGTGGAACTACTATGTAATTAAAGTCTAATGAGTTAGGTGGTTCGAGGTAAGTAATGAAATTTACTAAAAAATCTACTGCATTGTGTCCAAATCTCATGATTTTATTTTATTTTTATTTTATTTTATTTATGTCTTTGACCAAAAGTTAAGCCCGAAACTAAAAACCACTTGTTTAGATTGAGGGAAAAAACAACAACTCAACCTCCTCTACTTTCACAAATGTAACTCCTTC
>Ga0116231_10002165_pt1 | contig 41084 bp, 42 predicted proteins | sample S1TSphgellanicum_2_FD_89695 | JGI IMG/M metagenome (GOLD analysis project Ga0116231, IMG submission 89695) | Host-associated microbial communities from peat moss isolated from Minnesota, USA - S1T2_Fd - Sphagnum magellanicum MG | ecosystem: Host-associated > Plants > Peat moss > Unclassified...
CTCTCTCTCTCTCTCTCTCTCTCTCTCTCTCTCTCTCTCTCTCTCTCTCTCTCTCTCTCTCTCTCTCTCTCTCTCTCTCTGAGTTTCTGTGCTGTAGCATCAGCATCCTTGGGTAGCTCTTTGAGCTCCCCATCAGATTTGCATAATACTGCTGTTTGGTTTGGACTCTGCAATCAATTGAACCAGAGCTTGCTTTTAGGAGAGAGGTAGAATTTCTCAATGCACAGAGAGTAAAGGTTGTTGCATGGAGTGAGCAGCTGGATGCTGTGTGTGTACATGCTTGGCAGCAAATGGCAAAGCTTATGGCAAAGACGCAGTTCATGAATATGATAGACAAAGTCTGTTTTGTACTTCCTTCTTTGTGAGATTCACAAATGACTGACTGTTGTAGAAGAGCCAAAAGATACAATTCTTTCAAGGTTGGCTCAAATCAGATGTCTGAAGGAACTATTGCTACTTATGAAGATAGTTCTTAAGCAGAAAGTAGTGGTGGCCTCATGCTGGCTCTTTCTAATATACTTCTCTACACTCACTGTCAGATGACGCCAGTTTGGGAGTGAGTTGCAGCAGCTTGTCACTGAATTTAGTGATGATGGCCTGACACTTTGTGATGCACTTTGTTGGCGGCTGCTTCTTGTATGGTTATTATTTGCACTCATTGTTGTGTTATCCTCACAGTGTTTTGTTGTGGAGATTTATCTGCAATCTCAGAGATATGGGAGCTTCATATTCAGTATATGAAAGAATTGGTGCACCTTGTGTCCAAACTTGGAGTCATGGATGCTTGATAGTCTTTTGTATGTTCACAGTGGTTGTTGTTGCTATGGGCTATTTTCAGTCAGAGTAGTGGTTTTTTGATAGCACTGCAATGTCAAAAGATATGGTTCTTGCAGGCATCACTGGGATTGCTGTTTATGTTTGCATCTGTGAAGAATTGGTACATCTTGTGTCCAAACTTGGGCGACATGAATACTTTAGTCTTCTATATGTCACTGTTGTTGAGGTGGGCTATTTTCAGGCAGAGTGGTGCTTTTTCTTTTGCTTCCTGTTTTGCTTGCTCTGGAATTGTAGATCTTCACTTCCATGAGCCTGCTAAAGGCTTCTCTCTTTCTGATTCAGGTCTGTGGTTGGATGTTTGTGGATGGTGGATACGACCATATCTTGTTGAACCCAAACAGGGGGATCATGTAACGTGTTTTGCAGAGTGTTTGGTACACAAGTGCTGTTTTCACATTTACTCTTGTTTCTGCTGGAGTGACAATTTCCTGACATTTGAAGGCTATGGTGGCACTCATTCATGTCATTTTGTTGTTTTTGTTTAACCAGAACAAAACCAGAAAGGCAACAGAAACTCAGGACACAGATTGTGTATAATGGTTTGCCCAAGTTTTTGGGCAGATTATTATATGCTTATCTACACCCACTGTTGGGAGCTGATGAACTTGGTGGGTAGTCATGGCAGCTCGTCACTGCCATTCGTGATGAAGGTGATGGTCTGTCACTTTGTGAGCGACTCTCATGAGGTTATGACTGCACTCATTGTCATGTTACCTTTAATTGTTGTGGAGATTTCTCTGCAACTTCATCAAGCTTTTTGTTTGACCAGAACTCACAGAACAGTAATTACCTTCAAAGTAGTGTTGTGGAGATTTCTCTGCAAATCTCATAGATAAGCTTTCTCAGCAATGTGAACCTTAGGCTGCTTAGATGTTTGCTTGTACAGGTACAGACTAGAATGAAATGATTTTCACAACCACAAGCTTGTTGCAGCTTGAATGAGATTCTATTGACTTGTTTTGATTGGCTAACTTCATGACTAAATCTTGCCATTGCGTCAGGAAATGCAACAGAGGTGTAAATGCTTTTATATGGCTCAAAAAGTTTTTGGGGGAATCATTATATACTTACTTAAATCCAACACAGTGAGCAGAAGAAGTTTGTGGATAAGTCATGGCACTACTCAATGCAATTCACCACTTGTTTTTGTTGTGTTGCATCCAGACTGCAGTTGTGGAGTTCCTCTGCATTCTCATCAGTACAAGTTGTAAAGAATATAATTATATGTCTTTTGGTAATTAGAAAGTCTTTGTGTAAATAGAAACCAAGCCTAAATTACAAACTCCAAAAAACTGAATCTTTTCATTATCATAAAAATCTTATCATGCTTCTGGCGTCACTATTTCACAACACCAAATACTTTCTGTCACAACATGCAATAAAAATTCATTTACACACACCTAACATGCACTCTTTCTCTGACACCCCTGGAACATGGTTCTCTCGTAAATCATATAACTATTGACTGTTTATTTTGGATGTGATCCAGTAAACAAGAAAGTTAACTCACCCACAGACTTTAGACCAACATGAATATATTACATGGATCAAACATCTTGAAAGGATCAATCATTTTGATGGACATTTTACACTAGTATATTGGCAGCCCTGCTTCAGCCGCCAATAGAAGAATTGGCTGATGTCTTCCCAATCTATTAGCTGTGCTGGAAATGTTGCTGTACAACTTCCCCCACTGTTTCAAGGAACCGCATGCCTGCAAGGCTCAATGTTTCAAATTGAATATTTATCCCACCTACAATACATCACTGAAGCTTGTTGTGTCCAACTAAGTTTCTATGGTACAGGCATGACAACTTCACACAACCACAACATCGGTGGTATCTGGAAAGCTACAGAGAAAAGACATTTAGGATTAAGGCAACATGGAACCTGGCAGCACCTTTCAGCACCCAAACAGTGAATCTGCCTGCAGTCTCCAACTTGGAAGTCAGCAATCATCATCATCATCATGGACTGAATCAATAGGACTCAGATCTCGCCCCCCATTGACACCCTTTTGAGCCTCTTGGTGCTAGTGCTCTTTAGTGAAAAAGTCTCGACAGACTTTTGTATTCCATTTGGTTTCCTGACTCCCTGTGAGTTTTAGTCACCTTCATAATCTTCCCCACCACTACTGTCACCCTCTCCCCTCCGATGCCTACTTCGAATACCACGACGAACCACCATCTCTTCATCCTCTTCACTATAATTGCTCACGACTTCCTCACTTGATGGAGATGATGGGGCATCAGGCTCTTCCTCTTGGCCAGCTGTGGAAGCAACTTTCTCATGTACCTCAGACTTGCGTACAGTCTTTGACACTTTCCTTTTACCCCGAATACCATCATGGCCCTCATCAACAGCCAGCAGTCGCCTGCGTCGTGCTTTGCGCTTGCCCTTGGGCACATCCTCACGAGTTGCAACAGAATCCTTGTGTCTTGGAGGGTCATCATCCTCATCTGTTGCATCTCCTCCATAATAATCCCTTCTGTGCTTTTCAAACTTGCCTTTCTCAATACCATCATGGTGGTGAGGAGGGGAGACCCCACCTTCTGTCTCATCATCTTCCTCTGACTCAGTCAAGCCTGAGGGTCCTGTCCATCGTCTTCTCCTGCTGGATGGAGGCTGCACCTTCACATCAACAAAAAGTGATGTGAACCAGAGATGTTCATTCAGGAAACATGGATCTGATGCCACAGACAAATTGAATATCCAACAACTGCCCACCAGAAAATGATAAGGGAGTTGTATGCAAATCACCACACATGACCATCAGGACATAAAACCCCTGGAAGAATAGTTCATGTTTATTCTTAGTATGAATGTGGACTATTTTAATCTCTCATAATACAGGAAGTTGATGCTCAAGAAAACCAAAAACCTTTACCTTGTTAGTCCTGTGGTCAGGATGGTGGGAAGATAGAGTACGTTTCTGTAAAGTATCGACTGACACCTGGCGGTGACCACTATGGAGGTATGGCTCTCCATTGACTTTTCGCAGTCTCTGCACATGCTGCCACCCACATTGAGATAAGATTGCTGCTTGTTTATGAGCTAGACACAAAAAGGCAGTAATGTAGGGATCTCTTCAAAGAGGTTAGGCAGCAAAAGGGCCTCTGGAACATGCCACACATAGAAAGGATACAGGAATTAATGGCAAGTCAGGCTTCAATTAACATTAATTGGTGTCACTTGATGTCAGGCCCTGTCTACAGCACACCCCCTAAGGCAATTCTGTATGCTTTGCTTGGCTGAAGCACATATGCAGCTTATAGACACCTTTGATTACCAACACTCCAGAAGCCATAAGCCTCAGGCAAGTAATGCATTAAACAGGAACTAATGGTGTTGTAGCCTCAACTCGGTTGACAGACTTGTTTCTCACACAAGGATACAAATTAATGTCATCAGCATATGTGACCCAAAGCATGACCTGCCAAATATACCATCCTCGAGAAGTGAAATGAAGAGACTCAAATTAATGCCAAGTATCAAGGCAAACAGCAGATGAAGACATACTGGAGGAGCAGCTTCAACTGTGGCCGCAGAAGAAATTGGACCTCTTGTGCCTTCATCAATCACTCCTGCCAGGAAACACCAACAAACAACTCTGTGAAAATTTAGCAATGCATGTGCTTAGTCATGAGAACAACAAAAATGTAAGATAACAGAACTACAGAAGCTTTCAGGTGACACAATAGCAAAACAGGGCATTATGACACACATTGACACATCTGCATACTCCTTCACCATCAATTAACACCTCCAACAGCTAGGAACCACTGACTTCAGCTCCTTAAATTCCGATTTAGTAAATCTATTGCAAGTCCCAAAGAGCTGAACAAAACTGGGATAAACTAAGCAGCTCCATGTAGGATCACCTTCACCTATCTCTGGTACTATCGGTACTCAATCCACCTTCAAAGTTGCTAGAGCACTCAAAGTAATGGAAAAATGACCAAAGATACAGCAATGCCAGCAAAGCATCCTTGTACATAACCTTCTAAGACCCTCAATAGGCATGCAGTTCTTTCTAAGAGTCTTTTCATCTTAACAACTCCCCTAGCAGTGCTCTGAAGGCCTGCTAAGAAAACCTAATAACTGAATCCTCCTACTCAAGTATGCTGTTCAAATAATCTGCAGGCAACCCTGAATTTGGTCCATCCAACAATCAGCAACAAATCAATTGGTCCCCAAAATAGTTTATGCTGTTCCCCCCATAGACTTGACTTGATTACATCAAGTGCAATTTCTGGGTCTATGCTCTTCCAGAGTAAGCAAAAGCAATAATGGTCCTTCCTCACAGATATAGGAACTACAAGTGTGCATATGGCAATTATCTTGCACTATGCCCATATAGAGCCATTTACAGATGTGATCAATAGCATATTCTTGCTGCCATCAACATGAACAATCTTTGTCTTTGACAAATTTCTGAGTGTCAATTAAATCTAGATTCTGCCACATACTCAAATTCCCTTAATGGTCCTTGCACCACAAAGAAAAGGAACTTACCAGGTGCAGAGAGATGTCCACCATCAGCAGGACTCTTTGGTTCAGCAGAATCTGAAGAGTCATCAGTGCCCTGTGGCACTATTATGGAGAGCTTTCCTCTAGGAAAACTGGAGTGACGAGCAACACCTTCACCCGAACTATGTGCAGAAAATGGAATGGCAACTGCCTTCTCTTTACTGGACTCACTGTCTGGGGATCCAGATCTGGATTTCACTTTCAAGAATGGTGCTTCTTCTGTCCTGCCTGAATCTTCATGTCTCCTGCTAAATGATACTGGAGGTGAAACACCTGAAACCTTTCCACCCTCATCCATGTTTCCAGAAGAGCTTCGAAAGTTGTCCTTGGATCGATCTTCACGCAGTCTTTTTCTTGGGACCTGCAGCTAAAGAAGAACTGCTTAATGACTTCACACAGCAAGTTAACAAAAGCTCACACTCCTTGAGCTCTTGAAATCACATCCTCAGTTGGTAAATATGCAGGTGCCACTCTGAATCAACAGAATATGATTTCCTCTCCAGGCAGAAGAAAATCTCAGTTATGGCACTGAAATCACTTGGAACAGCTTGAACAACCTCACCAAAAAGCTTCTACTACTTGGCCTTGCAACGAGGACACCCTCTAAAACACAACTCACATAAGGGGGCCCAACAAATGAGACAAAACCGATGAAAACAGCAGCTGTATACCCTGATGAGCCTTTTTGTCAACTGTCAAACACTTAACCAAAACTGCTGCAGAACATCTACACAAGTACTGCGGACTAGCTAGGAGCAACAACCCTAACAACAAAACATGTGTTTACCAAATGGTGATCCTTTTGACTGGACCCTGCAGGTGTAGTCATGGCACTCGCTGATCGCTTTGCAGGTGTGACAGTCAAGGACTGGCTTGACGATGTCAGCTGATGCGTAGTATTTGTGTGCCGTACTCTTGGTAACCGAGGAACTCGAGGAGAGCTGTTCAGTTCTTGGTGTAGTTTCAATGCCAACTGTAAGAAAAAAAAAAAAAGCACCAATTAAGGATCACATGCATATACACCAAGTGAAAATACTTCAACGGCGTGTAATACAAGCACATGACATGTAACCCAAACCACCAGAAATAAAGGAGACACAAAACAGCAAGTTACCTCTTCATCATTCATAGTTGTGACTGATGTTGCCTGGCTTGTAGCGATGGCTGGAGCCACACGCTTCACTGCAGTTGGAGGTGGTGGAGGTGGCATGGTCAAGGTAGACTTGGAAGGTAGAGGTGCAGCATTCAAGCCACATTTCTCCTCCTTGTGAGATGTACTTACAAGTCCTGGCTTGAGTGGAGTTGTTGCAGTATTCTTGCTGACCTGACCCACAGAGGTCGATTTTGAAGGTGTCGACATAAGGGACGGAACCTGCTTTGTTGAAGAGGTTTGACTGGACAAAGTTTTCGAGGAGTGTGAATGAGAACTCTTGGAAATGGAAGTCATGTGCTTGACTGAAGAAGACTGCAAGGAAGGCTTTGCTGATGTTGGAGCTTTGAGAACTAGACTTGCTGGATGCTTGGAGTTTTCTTTTACTGACAATCCAGATGGTAAAGGCCCTTGGCTACTTGTCCGCACACCAACAGCTTTTGAAGGCTTGGTCAAAGAAGTGCTGACATCATTCAGCTTTGAGGGAAGACTGATGGCTCTTGTCGGTACCTTAGAAATGTTTGGTAGCTTGGTGGGCACAGATGAGGCTGAGGCCAATGGACCTGACTTGTGGGAATGCAGTGCACCAGATGGCAGCTTGCTATTCAACGCTGTTGTTGAAGAGGTGGTGCCACCACTTGAGGGTCTCCCACTCAGGACAGGGTGCGGAGGTCTAGATGAAACACCTGGAGTTGTCCACTGAGAAGGTGGAGAACAAGGGCTTGAGCTGGAGACTGTTTGCTGGGGCTTGGAAGAAGGGGGTGATGAGGGAGATGATGAAAGAGCTCCAGAAGAAGGAAATTTTGGTCCTGAGGTGCCTGCAGTTTTTGGCACAAGGCCTGAGCCAGGGCCTGGAGGCTTGTCACCACCTGTGCTTGCAGAATGGGGTTCACTAACAGAACTGTTAGTTGGCTGCTGTGATGATGATACAACATGCACATGATGGCCACTTGACTGCCGTGCTTGCTGGCAAACTGGAGGTAAAGAAGGAGAAGAGGGATTCAGATCCACAACTGCATTTTGCGTTCTCTGCCCAGATTGCCCTGGCTGCTCCGGAAAATGTGTGTGAGAAACACTACTTGTGGTAGGTTCAAGCTTTGAGCTTTGCCCAACTGGTGCTGATGACTGACTGATTGAATGTAGTTGCTCTTCTGGTTCTTGCTGCTGGCCAAAGGTGGAGGGTAATGGCTTGGAGGACGATGGAGGAGGATTTTTGTTGTTGTTGTTGTTGATTAGTGATGCGAGGTAAGAAGGGTGTCCTGACATCATAAATTTCGTAACCTGTGGCTGAAGGTTCTTCTGCATCTCTGAGAGAGTTGTCTCATCTGCACCTTCAATCCCAAATCACAACTGATAAGTATACTGCATATCAAGGGCTATAAATGCTCCAATGGCCCCTTGAGGTATGGAATCTAGGATGCTTGGACAATGATAATGATTGACCACTACAGACACTCCACAAAAGAAATGACCAAACTTGCAAGTCTGTGTGGGGAGGAGTACCTGCCAGGCTTAACTGTCACAAAACTGCTGAAAGCTCATCATATGTGCAATAGGGCACAACAAAAATATTAACCAGAACTTTGAATGGAAGTTAGAACATTAGACCCATTGAATAGGGCTTATCCCTTAAACATCAGAATAGGGCTTTACCAGAAGTTGTTCTTGCAGGCTCTGACTCGTCACTCCCAACAGGGAGTCCCAGTCTCTCAGGATAAGCTGGCAAATGCTGCTGATTCAAAGGCCCTGAACCCTGCTGCTGCCTTTGCTGTTGCCCAGATTGCTCCCCAAGTGCAACTTCTTCACTAGACAGTGGAAAGCGCCCCAATGTGCAAGCTGACCCATGGCCCCCATGCTCCAAATTGACTGCACAGGTACCACAAAAAAATAATACTTTTTCTTCACATTTCCACAAACAGTTTAAAGCTGACAAAACAGGTCACAACAGAACAATATATTACTCATTTGAACTTAGTAGGGGCCCCAAAACCTGATAAGCAACTACATAGCAGCCTCTGAGCAAGGAATATTTGTGATAGCAGGCAACCAGTCATGACTTTCAGACATGTGAAATAGAACTCACATTGCTTGTGCTCAGCTGCCTTGCAACTGGCCATTTCTGACAATCTAGAGTTTGGAGGGTCAGCTGACATGTCTTCTACTAAATCTGTGTCAATTGTTGGAGTATGAGACAAAGTTTCCCTGGAGGGTGTGGCTTCAGCAAACAACGGGCTCTTCTGGAGAGGCAGTGTATCAGGCCGTTCCATCTGTAAGTCCAACACAGTTTCTGGCAGGGGACCAACAGGATTTCCAGCACTTGGCAACACCTGTTGATGAGGAGAGCTTGCAAAATCTGCAGGGAGTGAAACTTCACCCCCACAACCAGGAGCTGGCACATCACCACCTTTGTAACTAAGTGATGCAATAGTCAAAGAATTCTGGTTTTGAACATGGTCATCAGCTTTTGCTTTAGCATTTAAAGTGTGCCCAGATGCAGCCGCTTCTGGCATATGCAGGGGTGTTGAAAATGGTACAGATATAGCCCTTGCACTTCCAAGACCCCAGCCAGTGTTACTGAACATCTTGCTGGAAGCTAATGTACTGGAGGTAACTGATGGTGCCGATGTACCTACTATTGGGGTTGACAGCTTTGGCGACACCTTTGTTGAGTCATGTAATTGCCGAGGTGAGGCAGCTTGCTCACCCTCCTTCCTGACTTCCTGGCCACTTGCAGCTTCAATGTGTGTTTCTGGCATATCAACTCTCAGAAATACTGGTTCACTCACAGGTGAGTTGTTGGTTTCTCCTCCAGGCATTACCTGATATATGAACATCCCCATTGTTACTTTGCATCCCACCAACAAGGAGAGAGAGAGAGAGAGAGAGAGAGAGAGAGAGCAAGAAACAGAGAGATGAAGTGAGACCACAGTATACAAGGAAGACCATCATCTGACAGTCCAATATAGAACAACACAACAATTACACCATCCACACACACTACATTTGAATGATGGAGTGAACTTTGAAAGCACATATTCAGGACCTACAACTCCAAGCAACAATGTCATTTGCTGAAGAAAATAGAAATATCTTACCTCCAAGACCTCTTTGGGCTGTGACTCTCTTTCTCGCTGACAAACCGTTGCTTTTTCGTCTTGCACAGCTGTGGGCAGTGTAGTAGCTGTGCTGCCACCTGCATTATCATCCCTTTCAGCATGGCTGCCCTCCACCACAGCTGCCTTATAATTCTCCCCAGGCCTTCCATTCCTTCCCAAAAACTCTGATTTTGTGGAACAACCAAGTTGCTCCATTTCATCCTTCAGTTTTTTTGATCTGGATACATCCCATGTTTCTCGGGGATCAATCTGCTTTGGATCCTTGCACCCAGAGTTACTTCCAGCTGCACCCTTTGCTCTTGCTTCCTCTGTGATAGGCATACTAGATGCAAGACAACTAGGTCCCTCTCGGAGCTCTGGTTCAGAAAGAGGCAGATCTCGTAACTTGGCACACTCTTGGCAGAGAAACAGCTCTGGCCCACCACCTGATCAAGAGAAACAAATAGCAGCAACCTGAGTTTCAGCTTGTTTGAAAGTAAAAAGCTTGTGCTCAATCTCATCAACTCCTCACACTACTACTCTGCAAGAGATATGCACCCAGTGTGTCTCCTCCCTCCGCAGGACTTTCAAATCTGAGTGTTGCAAAGAAGACTTCTCAGAAAGTTCCACAGTCTTTTGCTGCAAGATTTTGAGGATGTCTTTAAGGCTGACCAACCTCTTGTGAGAATCAAACTTCAAACTTACCAGAACCATGAGCTTCACGACATGAAACTTGCTCAATCTTTGCACACTGACTGCAGACCAGGACACCTCCATCCATGAACTCCTGTACTGCCATCTTCTTCATAGCCTTGGGATTCTTTGGCGATGTCAAAGGAGACTTCAAAGAAGCTACACTGCCAACGATGCCAGCAACCTCTGAAATCAACCCATCACCACCTTTCTTTGAGTGCTGCTGCTGCTGCAGCTGTTCCTCATCTGTTGCTTTACCACCATCTCCACCAATCCTTGCCCTCTTCTTCACAGAGTGATCCTTATGACTGGACTCATCACCTGCACGTTTACCATGGCAATGTGATCTCTCCTCCTTGTTGGACCCTCGTTGATGTTGTTGTTGTTGCTGCTGCTGTTGTTGTTTGGGTCGATGCTTGCAGTGCTTCCCTTCACCTCCTCTCTTACCATCACCACCACTGCCACCTCGCCTTCCATGCTTATCCTTGTGGCTGATGGTGGTGGCTGTATGGTCTGGCAATGGCTTCACATCCTTGTGATTCTTCTCTGTTTCCTCATCCTCATGTTTCTCCATTGTGTTTTCATTTTCCTGACTCACAGTACACAGATCCAGAAACCCTAAGAGAAGAGAAAAAACCCTCCAACTCCATAGAAACAAGGATTCCACTGAGGAACAGGAAGAAAAACAAAACCCTAGCAAAAGAAACGAAGACAGTGAGGGAATTTTGAAAGCCGGCAATCTTTAGCAAGATACTGTGACAACTTCTTCTTCTTCTTCTTCTAATTCAGCAGGGTACAAAGAGACTGAACCAGTTTGTGCTGCGGTGAGGAGGAGGAATCTGGCAGCAGATGAGAGAAGCCATCTTCATATGGCCACGGCGCCAATTCGTTGGACTCGATGTGCAACACCTTGGGCACATAGCCTGTGAACTTCCACAACTGCTGCGAGAAAACCTTAGAAACCCCAACAAACATCCGCGCATCTCCCCCCGGGATGCCATGTACGTGAGCGCGCTCCTCGCTGAGCATCTCGTGAGCGCTGGTGGTAGTGGTAGTGGTCTGGTGCTGCTGCTGCTCGCTGCTGGCGAAGACCTCCACTTGGTGACCTAAAGTCTCCAACACCTGTGTCACTTCCGCCACCTCTTCCAGCTCTTGCTGCTTCTTCTTCTTGCTCTTGCACTTGTCGCACACGAAAGTCGTCAATCCTTTGGGCACACGGCAGCAATGTGTGTGCACCCACACACAACACTTGTCGCACTCCACCATCTCCTCGCCATCGTCGAAGTTGACACCGCAGGGACAAGCCACGATCCAGGACTCGTCTCCCCAATCATCGGACTCCGAACTCGAGGGATGATGTGCCTTCCCTCCCATCGCACCCACCCCCCGCGCAACAACGACTCCCACCCACTCTTATTATTCTCCTCAAATCCCCACTCCACACTTCATCGCTCGCGTTGCACGGCCATGCATCCCCGCACCCATCGATCCCTCCTCCCTCTCCTAAACCCTAACCACAAACCCTCGCTCTCCGCTTCACTCCCCTCGCATGCGCGACAACAACAAAGCTTTGCGAACGCGGAAAGTGTCCAAAAATCTGAAGCGCGAAGGCGCGAACAAAACCTAACGGAGGAAAGAACAACAAAGAACGCCGTCTGCACGATGACGGGAGTCGCCGTTTTCTACGCGACGACAACACCACCGACGTGGCGTGAGGAGTCTTGGTAAGGCGCGGAAAGTGCGACGATTTCTTCAGGAGTTTTTTTCTTACGTCATCGGATTGCTGCGCTTCATCAGATTGATTCCTGCATGTTCTCCACGACGCAGCATTGTTGTTGGAAAAGGGAGGATCGGTAGTAATTTTGTTGTTGTCTCTTTTGCTGCTACTTTTTTCCTCCTCCTCCTCCTCCTTTCGGAGTGAAGACGGTGATGGCAAATGCAGCAGACAGGCTCACCAAACTGATGCGGATGAGCTTGAGATCTGCGCAACTTGGAGTCCATGTAAGAAGAACTTCTCCTTCTCCTTTTGTCTTCGTTTTCATCATGGATTGCTTGTCTCATGGCGGGCGAACTTCACAGAAGTGAAGTTCGGATGTGTGTGTGGCACTTGCAATTTGCGGTTTCGGATCAGAGCTTTTGAGCATCAATCATGTCCATCATCATCATTATCATCATCTTTCGCTGGAACTACGAACAGTTTTTCTTGCAGCAATCGACACGTGTTTGGTAGTGTAGTTTGATGATGAGCAAGCGCAGTGCAAACGGATGGGAACCGAGTTTCTCTTTTGTTTTCTTGTCCGATGAGAGAGAGAGAGGGTTGCTCAGGAAGGAAGAATGCTACTCCATGATTGTTGATGTGTGAAGCTGCAACTCTGTTCCTTTCTGATTGCCATGTGTGCAGAAAAGCAGGCTTCCTAGTAGCAGTGAGCTTCAGCAGCAACAGCTTTTTAAGCAAGACAGGGGAGTAGTGGCAATGGAGGGAGCAGCAAACTCCAATTTATCCATCTTTGCATCCTCTCACTCTGCCAGGTAGGTCGACTTCTTATGCAGTTCTAGAAACACTCATGTGCATGCATTCATACTTGGTGAAGAAAGACACGTGATTCACATGTGACAAAAAACTTCCTTTGTCAGGGATCAAAACTCCCTCTGAGCAAGTGATGGATCCATGTTTCTGCAATCAACCGAGCAGTGGCAAGGTTTTCTGCCACACTTGGTTTGCAAGAATCTTGTGATCCATGTTTTGTTCATTTTGTATGATCTTTGTTTCTCTCCCGTGACTCTAACAGATGTGACAATTCTATGCTTTTTTTGAGTTGCAAATCTATGGTCTGATTCTGAACCAGCACTCTGCTTCTTGTGCAATACTTGACAGGGTGCTGAAGAAAGTCAGTGCACTGATGCATGAAGCGATTCACATGAAGAAAACAGATATGCCAGACAAGACACTTTCTCAACTTCGCGAGGTATTTTGCTCAATTTGTAAGTAACATTTCTGCTAATGTACAAATGCTAGTTGATGTTCAGATCATGGGTCTTGAGGAGGTGAGCAGATATTGAACCTGCATGAATTGAATTTCTGTAGTTTGGATCCTGTTCTCTGCATTTCTGAAGTAGATCCTGTTCTCCAGATTCTGATATAGAGCCTTTTTCTCTTGGCATTTGTGATATAGATCATTGTTCCTGTTTTCTGGCAGTAAGCATTCCTCAGTGATTTCTGAACTTCCGGTGATTGTTGAATTTGTTCATGATGTGGATCCTGTTTTCCGCATTCTGATATAGATCCTGTTCTCTGCATTTCTGAGGTGGATCCTGTTCCTGTGTTCAGGCTGTAAAGGTTTTTCCGGTGATTTCTGAACCTCTGTTGATTACTGAAATTGTTCATTGTGCATGATGATGTGTTTGTGGCTTCTTGATGTTCCAAGGAGTATTTGAGATTGGATGAAGAAAACCGGCGGAGAGCTTTGGTGGTCTTGGCCACCAAATTTGGAGTGGATAGAGAGCGAGTGCAGGGCCTCCTTCAACATTACAGCAGCTTAAAGCCTGGTACTCCACTCCTCCAAGATTTGTCTTCTGCCTTAAATACATACTTGCACGCATGCACCTGCACACACACTCTCATTGTGAAGAGTAGGATAGATATCAATCCTGTTCAAGTCAGCTGACAATAGGTATATATGTATGTTTTGTGACAACAGGTTTTAAGGTGGAGACATAAGTATACTTGTGTGTTTTCCTTTGCTCCTGTTATGCTTTTATGGGTGTTGAGCTGTTGATTTTCTCACAGCTCTGGTGGTTATGGAGGGTGGCAGTTGAAGGTGCAGAAGATGAAACAGAAGAAACTGCGAGTGATTGTGGTGTGGTAGCTGCACGCTACCGTGTGGAACGGGACTTACGGGCAGCACTTGTGCCATTGTCATCACGGCTGTTTGACCAGATAAATGGCCAGGCTGGTGGTCTCAAGTTTCTCGTGGATCTTCGTGCAGATTTAAAAGCTTCTCTTCAGTATGATGACTCTCCATATCATAATCTCTCCGCTGCTGCTGCACCAATTAACCTTACCTTAAGAATTTTGATAGTGAACCTGAGCAGATCCGAAATTCCAAGCTCAGGGTTACGATGCAGGGTATTGTGATTTTAAGGAAGAGATATGATTAGTGGGTGTTATTGCAGGCAGAAAAACTTGGCATCACTGCGTGCACTGGATTCAGACTTGAAGGGCATGTTTGCAACATGGCTAGGCCCTGCTTGCCTGGAGCTGCACCAAATAACCTGGAATGACCCTGCTTGCCTGCTGGAAAAGATTGTCACATATGAGGCAGGTTCTGCTCACTCAATTGGAATACCATATATCTATTCATGAGAATTGTTGCTTCAGGGTATTGTTGACATCCATATCATGGCATGTGTTGTTGTGAAGGTGAATCTGATTATGTAGTAATTCCACTCTCACCAATTGTCCAAGACACTCCTGGACTCCATATATTCTAATTGGGTCAGCAGTGGTTTTGTAGCTCATTTGTTCAGCACTAAACCTGCATGTTTCTAGCCTGTCAGTAAATCGACTTACACTGGGCTGCAACCAAGGATGTTCCTGATATCTTTCATTGATGCAGGCTGTGCATCCTATAAGTAACCTATATGATCTTAAACGGAGACTGGGTACTGGACGCCGCTGCTTTGGCTTCTTCCATCCTGCAATGCCAGGTTGATAATCCCAACCATGAAGAGACTAAGTTTTGCATTTGATTTGGATCCACAAAAGACTGAGGCTCATATTGGCTGAAAACTTGTGTATTATTGAGTCAAGTGCACTGGTGACTCATGATGTGTTTGGTTGATTATCATGCAAAGTCTACAATTGATGCTTGTGCTGATATAGGTCTTTGGCTGTATAGGTGAGCCACTTGTCTTCATTGAAGTGGCACTTACCAACAACACTGAAAACTCCATTCAGGTATGGTCATGTCACTCTGATTGGGAACAAAGAGTATGCTTCAATTGCTTCATATTCCCAGGTCACAGTGACCTTACTTAATTTTGTTTCACTGCGATGTGTTGCAGAAAGTGTTGTTTGATGAGGCCATTTGTGAAGAAAACCAGGCAACCACTGCTCTTTTATATTCAATTTCTTCTACACAGGTGCTGCTCTATATGCATTTCTCTTCAAATGGAAGCTTTATGCTGGATAATTTAGTTGCTCTTAAAACTTGTTGTCTAGAGGTGGCACAACTGCTGTTCATCTTCTTGGTTTGCCTTGGATTTGACTCAGGTCCCCCAGCATACACAAGACACTTGGAAGATTAGTGCTACCTGTCATTTGTTTTGTTCCTGCATGTTGAGAAACAATGCCATGGAAGAAATGGGGAACTGATGCAGCCAATTGGGGGATATACATGTGATCTGGGTGGGGACAATGGATGTAATGGGTTTTGGTCTGACAACCAGGGCAGCCAGGTCTGGCAGGCATTGACCTAGGCAATTTTCTTATAAAACGGGTTATATGCCTTCTCCAACATGACATGCCCCATATCCAGGTTATCCACTTCCCGTTGCAGTGTCACAGTTGTTCTCTCCCTTCCACAGGATGGTTGCTGTGAGTAAGTAGCTCCTGTGTGCACTCCTGAAGACCCAGCATCTCAAGACTCTGCAAAATACAGTCTGGTCATGTTTTGTTATCATCTTGCATTTGATCCACCTCTAATGAAAGGTCTGAACACAAGGAGATAGATTTATGCAGAGCTGGATGTTTTTTGTCAAGCAATCTCTTCACTGTTCTAAGCTAATTTTGTCTCTTGCTTTGCTGTTAAGATTCTAGAATTGACTGCCATGAATAGGGAACCAAGTCAAGATAAGTACATTGTTTGACTGCTTTATGTGTGGCAATTGGTGCAGACATTTGTGACACTCAGTCCTATCCCAGGTTTCTTGCAGTGGTTGTTACCCAAGTTGGCTTTGCAGTCCAAGCCTCCTGGAAGCAATTTCAGAGAGGAACTGCTGTTGCCTGTGGAGGAAGAATCTCTGAAAGTTGCATATGGGTGGGGACCCATATACCTTGCACAACTGACTTCTGGTTTACATTGTGAATTGTGGCTCTGGGCATAGTGAATTTGCTTTCAGTGAGCTCTGTTGTTGTGGGTGGTCTTTTGGAATTTTGTAATGCCAGAGAAGAAAGTAGCCACCAGACATGCCCTGCTCCTTTTGGATAGCTATCATAGGATTAGCCTGGTGTCATAAGTGTATATTCCAGCACATATGTAATTTTTCTGGAGAGATTATACCGGTACTGATATGAAACTTGCAGTGGTACTAGTGGAGAAAATGCTGGCGCTGTTATAATGTATGACCTCCTATCATCTCCACAACAGGAATGGATCAAGTCAGGGCCATTGGTTGAAGCATTGCGCACACCTCTCATGCGCATTTGTGCAAGGTAGAGAGTCCTGACTCTGTGATATACCTTGCAGTACTATTTGACTGGAATCTTGCATGTAGCCAACTGGTGGTGCATGTGGGCTTGTTTGTGCTATACACAGGTATATACTGCAGGAGAAGAAGAGGGGTGCTGCATTGGATTATGTCACAAATTTCCATGTTCGCAATGGTGCGGTGGGTCTTTTCTTCTGCACCCTCCAGAGACTAGCTTTCTGGTCTAAAAGCACAATCCTGCCTAATACATTGCCAAAGAAAGTTACCAGGAGCAGCTCATTGTGCAACTTTTCTGGATCTCAATGCTCAGTTCTCAGTTGTGGGAACTATGCTTTCCAAAGTACTTAGTGCCAATATTTGTGAAAATTGTGCACACATTTCCACCTTTGTGAAATGTTCTTCTTTGATAAAAAATTTCACACCTCTCTTATTAGTCTGCTACAATACACACTTGTTGTACATGACCAGTAGATTTAGGTTTACGTGTATGTATGTGCATTTGGTGCTTGTTGGCATGAAAGTGACTCAATTTATATTCAATTAGTAAATGTTGTTAAAATCAAGCACAGCATCCATATGGTGTGGAAATTTTATATGTGTATATGATGGCTGTTACAGAGTGTGGAACAACTGAATTGGATGGGTGACACCTCATGCAAAGGTCTGGAGAGAAGTGCTGGAATAATGGTGAACTACCTCTACAGGTGAACAACCAAACTAGCAACAGCTTTGCAGACAGACAGACTGGCAACCATTGAAGTTATAGATAGTAGTGCAATTGGAAATCAATTGTTTTGATATGAAGTTTTGGGTTTTGATGCTTCAATGCTTTGTTCCATCTGGTGCATTTTGTTGTTGCAGGCTAGAGAAGATTGAGGAAAACAATCAAGCCTATCTCAACAAGGGCACAATTGCTGTGTCTCCAGCTATGGAGCAACTCCTAGAGCCACTACCAGGTACAGGCTTGCAAAGCAGTGGAAATGCAACCTGATAACTCTTTCCAGCACATGATGGAAATCCCTCTTTGTTGTCATGGTTGTTTCATCTCTGTCCTCATGGTCTGGTAGAAGGCAATTCATTCAATTCTTGCATACAAAGCAGTGTAAAAGACATTCATTACCATTTTCAACTGTAGATTGGGTGCTAAACAGCATCATTACAGGGGTTGTGCAAATTGTGCAGAGAATGTCTGGATTATTTTTTTCAATTAGTACTGTGCAACTCTAGGGTTGGTTGCATTGTCTTTCAATCTAATGGTACCATTCATTGCCATATCCATCTGTGCATGAGTATGCAAGACAGTAGGATTGGCTGCTTGGTATGAACAAGGAGTGATCCTAGAATGGTGTGTCCTCTTAATGGGGACCTTCAGGGGTAGTATTTCTGGTATCTTACCTCATTTAGGCTGTAGTTGAATGACTGACTGGTTATCGTGTGACGAGAGAAACCATGTTTTGAACCTACAACTGATATGACCATAGTGAAGGGGATGTGAAATTTCACTGTTTTGGCTTCCAGCTTTCTTGTCAAATCTCACCAGCCCATATAGTCATGTGATTTGAGAGGTATCTACAGGGTATTGCAAACCATACTAATTGATGGATGAAGAGGATGGCCACTTGCTTAGAGATAGCCTGATTTTGGAATTTCTCTTGTAGAGAGATGTGCCAAAGTTATTTTGAGACCATGGCAGGGATTTGGAGATCTGAGGAATAGGTGTTTCCCTCACTATGCATCTGTGAAGAGAGAACACCAGAATGCAAATCAGGTGAGCAACTGGTTCATTACTAGAACCATTGGATGATTTCTTTGGTTTTTTCCTGGTTTGAAGAACTTGAAGGAAATATGGTGAAATGGATGTCAGTTTTTGAGATGTATGTGTCCATGACATTGGTGCACTTATTTTCTGAGTGCTGTCCAACATATATTCCCAGCAGAATTGGTCTACTCCAAAGGCTTAGCAAACAGATCAAGTATTTGCTTCCTGCTATCCCTTTAGCTCTCCTTATCTTGGTATTGATTCAGTTTGTATCAGTGCACTTTTCCTCACCTTGGCTCAAAGTTCCACAGACTTTTGTGTTCCCAATATCTGCCAAATACATTGAATCCAGCCTTGATAGCCATCATCATTGATTGACAACTGCACTCTGAGAAAATGGTACCATGAATTTCAACTACTGTGAAAGAATGGTGCACTCTGCTTGTTTACAACTGGGTAGATATCTTGATTAAGTCATGAATAAACAAGAGAGAAGTACTTTAGAAGCTCTCAATAGCTTTATGGATGTTTTCCAACTTATGGTTAGGCCATGCCAGAAACCCTAACCATAAGTTGGAAAACATCCATAAAGCTATTGGCCCTTTCTTTTCTAGATTTTTAAGTAATGTTAGAGCTTAAAAGAGAACAAGAAGAAAAACTTTGTATAAAAAAAGGCAGAGATGGGAACCTATCAGCAAGAAGTACAGGGCAAATAAAAGCTTGAAGACGCAAGTCATGAAAGAGAACAATCAAGACACCACTAATACATTACTAACATAAAAGATCGTAAATTAAAAAGGCCTAGTTTGCTATAAATCAGCCAATGGCGGAGGTGCATTGGCTGCAATGTGTGAAAGAAATGAAGATTGCTTCCCAAACACAGCAATATGCTGAAGAATCTATGGACACACATTGTCAATGATAAGAAATAAGCATTATGAGGAAAAAAAGAAGGACCTCTAATGACATGAACACAAGTAGTAAAAAAAAGTCAAAACAAGAATGAAGACAACCATAATTTTTTATGGCAAGGGGAATGAAATTGTTTATGAGTCCTCATTTTTTAGAATTATTTCATTCCCCTTGCCATAGAGATCAAAACGTGTATGATCGAAATGTGAACAAAATTGAATCTTCATGCATGCTCTGTGTATGATCGTGTTTTTTCGTGAGCAACAATTGTCATTGCATACGATGTTATGGACAATGCACACTATATCATGTCTAAATGAATTGGATTAGTTATGATAATGTTTGCTAAAGTCCAAAAGTTATTTTTTGTGATATTAATATTGATTTGGCGTTGAGTGTGATGGGGGAAAAGGTGAGAAACCTTTGCATTTGTTCCATTTTCCAAAGCAATAGTTGCAATGGTATTTCAATGAGTATGGTGTGATGCAATGCACTCACCCTTGCATGAACATCAAAGCAAATGAACACCCAAATCACCAATGGTATGTTTGCACTTCAAATTAACAACATGAAAGATGTCCAACTATAGGATGTGGCAAACCAAAGCAAGTGCATAATGTTGTAAGGAAATGAATTGAATATAACATAATTCAAGTGTGGGAGGATAAGTTAATAACCACGCACCCATGAATGGATTTGCACAAGATTAAAAACATGTTTGTGCGCCATGTAAAGGAACATTGATTAGAAGTGTGGCAAACTCCTTGTGTAGGTGATCCATCAAAGCATGTAAATGAGGATACAATTGTACCACAAGAATTTCAAAAGGGGGATTTGAGAATTGGCCATATAGGATAGTATAGCTCGAGTATCCCATAATGCCACCCAAAAGGGAAAAGTGTTTATCTCAACATGTGCCACTACATTGAAAAGAATAAAATGATCATCCAACTAGAAACAAATGACAAGTGTAGGAATAATCAGAACCCAAAATCCCAAGAAAGTAGGGGCAACAAGTTGAACCACTAAATGAAAGCCAAGCCCCCTTGAAAAAACAAGTAAAATGACTTGACAATAAGCCAAATGACCCACCATACTATTGAAAGATCCTATGCCCAATAATTTATCCAATGTAGCCATGGTACACAAATGAAATTCAACATAATACTACAAGATGCTTAAAAACAAAAATATGATGCATAGTAAATAGCATGGCTATTGGGCAACAAAAACATCACAAAGGTTGCATGTGGATCTACAAGCATATGGATGTTAACTATGGTGTTAAAATCCTCTTGAAACACCTTTGTGACAAAAAGATTCCACAAATGGCATAAAACCCATTGGTGCACCTAGAATACAACATGTCATGTGTAAGAAAACATGGAGGAAATGATATGGATGAGTCTAATCCATATGGAGACCAAACAACACACTTCATTAATTGAGTGGAAAGTCTTAATGCTACAAATTCCACATATAATTGTAAAAAAATGGGTACCACATTTGAAATATGACCAACAATATGTGTATCATCAACAAATGAAGGAAACACAAGTAAAATGAATTGTTGTAATAGGGCAGATAATATGAAAATGTGTTAAGGTGAATAATGATCCACCCAAAGGATCCCCTTATCATGTACCAAACTCAAACGAAATGATTATGAAATCCTCATGTCAATAAGCCTATGAAAAATATAGTGGGAATAGGCACATAGAAAAATTATTGAACAAATGAAAAAAGTTAATCCAAAGGTCTAATAATAGACCATGATTTTTTTTTAATGGTTTTCAGTTACAAGAAATTTAAAACATTATGAACATCCATCTATGATACCACCCAATTTGGATGCAAATCCAACATAATGTGAACCTTAAGGACCACCATCTCACACTTACCCCATGTCACCACATGAAATTGGTGATGACTAAAATGTTTGACAAATATATCCCTAAATTGAATAGCAAATGTGTGGGCAACTAGCCATTAAATCACCTTTCTAATTGCTATGGGTCAAATGCCACTAGTTCACTTTTCTAAAATTAGTAATCATGATGTTGCAAACAAATGTAATATAAATTCATATGGGAACATGATCACAATCAATGTGAGCACATACTTTTAAAAAAGATAAAAACCATTCACAAAATCACCTAGGACAAAACAATCTTATAAAAGCTCACACACCAAACTTGAAGGACTACTAAATGAAGGACGTGATAAACATGCCAAGCAGAAATAAAAGCCTTTTAGTTTAAAGTAACCTTTGTCTCTAAAGGTTGACTACTATTGATAGGTGAAGAAGGCGAAGGGATGCCATGGTCTCATCCAATGGGAATTTTGAAATGTTTGGAACCATTGGATGCACTACTTGAACGTACTCTCCTTCATGTGCAAGTGCCCATGCATAACACAATCGTGCCAATGGAGGTGGAGAAAAATCCAAAACCATCTTCGAAAAATTTCAAGAAGCTAAAACGTGGGCTTTAATCATGTGTGCTCCTCTAATAATGTTTCTTAATCACTTGTTATGTATCAACAAAAGTGGGCACAAATCTTTTAATGGCATTTTTTGTCACCTCATGGAGGAAAAAACAAACACCAAGAAAAGAAAAGCAAAAATGCATGTCAAGCTACAATCTTAAATGTGTCAATGGCCATACAAGTTAAAAGAACATGCAAGGCATGTTGAACATGGACATGAAGAACATATGGAATATGATGGTATGAATAGGTATGTGGTAAACCTAAATGGAAAGCATTAATGATATCTATGGATGTGATCCATGCCCATGGCAAAAAAGGGGGGGATTTAGTAATGTCAAAGGCATCACAATCGTTATAACTAATGACTATCTATGAATGAAACATGTTAATCAATGACAAACTAATCCTACCCTTGTTACCTAAAAATGACCACATGTGGGATACAAAACATGGGGACACAAAAGGAAAGGGCCAATTATGGACATTAATGGGTAAGGAATAGTTCGTGGCTAATGTGGCAAACTAAGGGTAACATGTGTTGGTGTATCATGTGAAGGTGAAGAAATTGGTTAAAACAAAGTAAAGGGGATGGTAATGATAATATGACGAAGTAAAGTTGGATCACAAAAGTCCATGGGGGCCATTTTGACATCAGCCTCCAATTGTGATGCATGTCACCATTGGGGTTAATGAAAATGCAAGGTCTACCATTTTTAATGACATTAACACTATGAAAAAAAAGGTGCTTTGCAACTAGCCTTACAACTCAATTTTTGACTTGTAATGGACACTTGCAACTCACTGTATTTGGCATGAATGCTAATGGACAAGTTGCAAATCATTGTAGTTAACGTGCAACTCATTGCAATTCAATTATAATTTAATCAAAACAACTCATTTTCAACTACTATGCAATTACATTATAATTGCACCCATGATGTCATGCTAATGTCATTAATTATCATCCATTTATTAAAATTTAACACATGGTATTATGAATATTTTTTGACATAAATTTGTTTTTTGAAATATTGATCTCCATCGTCCATTATGATTTTTAATGATGGTTCAAATTGTGACACATGGCATAATACAAAAATTGCCACGTGGCATATTAATTATATTTTGGAAGAAAATTTTTAAAATATTTTAGTAACTAGGTAGGTCGTACATAACCATAAGTAAGTAGGTTAGTAGCTCTTAAGACCTACATACCTACATATTTACCTAGGACCTACCTACCTACCTACCTACATAGGTAGGTAAAAAAGTAGCATAAGATTTAAGTGCACTAAATAATAGCCATGAAATTATTATTTTTATTTTATGTTTTGTCTTTCGATTAATTTTTTTTAAGCTCGTCCCAAAATGGCATATATATTTTAATGTGAGAACATAAGATAACAAGCCTTTTTTATATAGTTTGTAACATGGGATTCAAAAACAAAGCATATGAATTAAATCTTTTAATTATTCATTAGTTGCAAATTAAGTTGCAATTATAAGTATCAATGGGAATCATAATTGAAAATTAGTTGCAAATGTATCCCATAATGGGTGGTGGAAATGTGGACACGTAGTATGATCACACATATGTACATTATACACTATTTGCAACATAATTATTACTTTAATGACACATTTATAATAGTTCTAAAATAGTTACCACATGCAACTATAATGCAACTCTTGAAAAAGTTAAACATAATTGAGTACATATGTATGTACGATGTGTATAAATTATCGTATAGAAAAACCCATTTTTCAACTCATTTGCAACTATAAGATAATTAACTAATTTTTTGTCGTGGCAATTTATTTATTAATACATCATATTTTTAAAGGGATAATTGCATGGTAGAAATGAAATTTAAATATTTCACACTAATGTAACAACATATTTGCATTTCACATGCATATGTTCATTGTTTTTGTCTTAAATTTTAACAAACTTAACATTATAATTCATTCCCACGTCATATTCATAATTATTGCATATAACTATAATCTGCACTTCAAAATACATTGTAAGAAAAAAAATCCAAAAATAATAATACAATTCATTCATCATAATCTAATACTACAAAAAATTCACACAAAAGTTGGACATAGAATTCATTGTAGAAATTTATGCTTCTCTATATTACTGAGAACATTAATCCCAATTACAACATAATCCCATGTTTTGTTGAAAAAAATCCCAAAACAACATTTAAAATTTGTTTTATATCAAAACAAAATCTATGGTTTTCTACCACAAGTACCTCTAGCTTTTCCTATTTTTCTTTAAAAACTCCCTTATTTCATCTTCTTTTCCTTTCCTTTTGTTCTCTAAAACTCCCCCCCTTTTGAACCATCCCAAGTCACATCATTATGATCCAAAACAACAAGAATTCAAAATTCAAACTAACAAAGTTCCCTAATTAATCCCTATCCTAACAACTACCTTGTTCATCCCAAATCACATACTCAGCTTACCCCCTTAACATTACCCCTTCTATACTTTGGATTCCATCCCCGAAATCTTTGTAAAATGACAGAAATGAAATGATAGTATTATATATCATTTTAAACATCTATTTACCCTACCATAGTGTTGTAATCCCAATCTATACAAAAATTAGTGGTTTTATATTCATGTTTTGCTCTACAGTTCTGATCTCCTCCCCCATTAATTCAATTTGTGGTTCTATGACTAGATGTTGTATTTTGGATATCTCTTATTTTGGTGTTGGAATAACCTCCACCTTTTCTTGTTCTTAAATTCCCTTTGGTTCTTTTTCTTCCTAATCCCCTCCTCTAAGGTCCTATGGTATCTATGGATGTACCTCCTCCTCCTAAGTTGTTCCACTTTTGAGGTCTTGTGATTCCTTTGTTTATACTTCTTCTTCCTGAGTTGCCCCACTAAGCCCTACTTCTGTCTTTTCATCTTGGCTTGATACCTCTGTGCTTGTTGGACTTCCACAAATGAAATCTAGAAAATTCTTTTGATAAACTTCCAATTTGTATTTTAGAATTCTTTCATCAACTTTATGTTGAGCCAAATTCTTCTCCAACTCCTTTGTAAAATATTCCTTTGTAACCTTCCACCATTCCTTAGATCATGCCTTAAAGTCCTTCATCTTGTTTTTCGTCCTCATCAATGTATAGTGTTGTAGCATCTATTCATAATCTTCTAATCTTTTCTTGATACTAACTAGATCCAAACTCTTCCTCTGTTCTTGTGTCCTCTCTAATCGTGCTTGTAGGTGTTGCAAAGTTTTTTAATACTCCTTATTGTCCTCCATTAAGTGCTCTCTTTTTGCTTTTGTTGTCTTTCATCTAAGCTCCTCAGATTGCAACATAGATACATTATGCATATTTATCAATTCCAAATCTATCATAACATTTTCCTTCTCCTTCTTTTCTTTAGTTAGTGCTTTCACCTAACTATCTAAAGCCTCTTATTGTTTCTTATGAAAAAACAATGTTTCTATCCACCTTCTCTCTATGGTTTCCCAAATTTCAGCCTTCTGCTTTGAATTCTCCAATTTTTCATCTTGAGACTTCTACCATGATGTGTTATCCTTGAGCTCCTCATTTTCATCCTATAGTTTCTTAATGAATATATTCCTCCATTTAACTTCTACCTTTTTTTTCCTCAAAATTTCCACATTATGTTTATACCTTTTTTGGAATACTCTCTCCTTATCTAATTTGTCCTATAACATTGCCTTCTCCTTTTCCCTCGTAACCAATTTGTGTTTCAAAATGTTTACTTCCAAAGTCAAATTCATCATATTTAGACTCACAATTGCCATGGTCTAAAATAACTCAGTTGCCTTATCTACTTTCATTGCTTCTACAGTTACCTCCTCAACAACTTTGGTATTTTTATCTATGTTGTAGGATTTCCAATCCTTTTGCAAATGATCCCAGTTCCTATACCAATTTTCTCCCCAGTTCAACTTCAAATGGGAATCCTTCTATAGATCTTGCCTTACTAAGTGGTATCTATAGTTATGCTACTTTAAACTCTTCAAAAGCAAGTTGTAGACCTCTCTCCGTCTGCAATTTAGTAGCCTGTAGACCTTCATGTGTCTATTGTTGTTGTTATAAATGTTGTTGTAAATGTTGAGTTTTTTTTGGACTTGTAGTGGTCCCCATCCAATATTAGCATACATCCCCTTTAACGTATAGATGCTCCTCACCCTCTATAAACCTTATGTCATGTTCCCTCTTAACAACCTAGTTTTACTCCTTCAATTATCTCTCTTGTGGCAATGTCATTTGTGGTATCTCCTACTTTTGTTCCCTTGACTATCTCTCCTATGGAAATGTCATCCGTAATACTGTTATAGTTTGTTTAACTTCCTATAACATTGGTGGCACTACCCTTATCACTGTTAGTAATGTAGATGGTTCCACTTTGCCCTCATCATTTTTTGTGCCCTCAAATATGTGCTTTCATGTTCCCTTTTCATTCTTGAACCTAAGGTTCCTCCTTCCTCAACTATGTTCTTTCTCTTAAGAACACTTCTTGGAGAATCTATTGCATCTTTCATTATGTTTTTTAATGCTATCTACATCTCCTCCCTAGTTCTTTTAACCTTGGCCGATGGTTTCTATGGATTGTCCTTTTGATGCATAAACAGATATTGAAATTTTTTTGCCAATACCAAGGCAGATTGATAAGTATCTTTCTTATCCCCCTTATTCTCTTTAACATACTTATGCCACCTATCCAGTTCATTACACAAACTATTGAATATAATATGTGCCCAATCTACCTTATGCACATTCTATGTTTTCACCAATTTAATAACATTTTTGTTATTAAAATATTGTACCTTCTCCTTTTGATAAATGACAGATATAATGGTAGGATATTTGACATAGTATGGCAAACCTAAACTCTTTGCATTCCATTGATTTGCAGAAAAATTTGTAGGTGCAATCTACAACTATGTAATGCCCAAAGTATTAGTGACTTACTAACCTATCCTTTTGGTTTTTCTACATACCCTTCCGCACACACTCTAAATACATATACAATCAATTGTTTATTGATTACATACACCTTATCCTTATGCCCAAAATAGATATTTGTGCCTTTGATTAAGAATGTGTTAAAAATTTCCAACATTACATCGGGAATCGACACTTCCCACCCCATCAAAAACAAAAGAACAAGCCCTGCTTTCGAAGCCCATTCTTCTTTTGTAACAATATCCTTCCAATTCTCCATTCGCTCTATATGTTTATCAGAGTTATGTTTTGTCTATGTTCACATGAAAACGCTTAAGATTTGGAATTTTAATACCTTTCTCTAAAAGTGTAGCTTTGTCCAAAATTACACGTTTTCTCTTTGCTACCACTTCCGCTTCATGATGTTCCATCTCCATCGACCTTCAATGTGCTTTTGCCGTTGTTTGCACCTTTGTGGCTTGTTGTACTTTCAACTACACTTTTTATGAATAATTGCTCTTCATGCACAATAACCTTCTCCTCCCTCCCTTGTGTCCATCTTCACTGTCTATGTTTCCACAAAATGATGTTCCTCAACTTCGTCTTCCTATGAGTCTTCAATGAACACCAAACTCATTGATGTAGCTCCTAGTCTTGTTTGCTCTCTTACATGCCAATGTTGTATACTTCTGCATAGAAATTCAACTGCAAATGTTCCAATTGTATCTATGTTTTGAATTATCGTCTGCACAAACAATATCTTCACATTATATAGCTTCCCTTCTGCACATTCTGAAGATGATGATGAATGTGACGGCAACCTTACAATCAATGGTTGAATATTCGACACTCCTTATCTCTCTGCTTTTCTCAACTCCTCTTCTACTTTTATTCTTATCAACAATTGTCTTCCTCCTCCTGCCTTCACATGTGCTCACTCTTTTGCACTTCCTTTTCCCTTGCTATTCGCTGTAGTTTTTCAATTGCACTCTCTACACTCATACTGTTATGAACTCCAAAACTTCAAAAATGGACACAATTTCCAACAACAAACGCAAATCATTTTTGACATTATCTTAGTTTTTCACGTCCTTGAACATTCCGTTCATCACATTCATTTTTTCATCTACCCGTCGTCTTTTAATTAATGCATGATCCCCGAAATTAATATGGCCCATCACTACAAGTTTATGTGTCCCTTGTATAACCACGTGGAAGCACTTAACATCATCAGTATGAGTGAATGTCACAAATTTCATCTTCCGATTACTCTGCATCCATAATCTCCCTACATTATCTATATTAACTCCACTTGATTCACCATGTACCCCTTTTGTTGACTATGCCCATTTATTGGTTGACTGTGAAAACACATATGCTAACTATACCAATTTCTCTATTGACTATGCCCACAATTTTGAGGATTGTGCGAATACTCAAGATGACCAAACGAATATTGTTGTTGATTTAGCTGATATTCCTAACATTTCATCTTTAGATCGTTGCATCCCAAATCGAGCACTATTACAATTATTAGTCATCTACTGATCAATCCACATTAACATCAATAGAATAGTCATTGGGTTTGTGCTCATTGGCATTATTGGTGTTCCCATTGGGAACACATAAGGGTGCAACCCACACCAATATGAAGGTATAATGATCAAATCTTGTTGTTGTTCAAGCACTTTTATAATCTTCAAGTGTTTATAAGCTTTTATATTAATAATCGATAAAACAATAAAGTTCACAATCATAGGTGCTTGAAAATTTTGTAACTATGGATGAATCTATGGGTTTCCAATTGAATGTTTATATTTCACATTCATCATCATCCTCCTCTGTGTCAGAATTCACCTCTTGAACTCCACTTGCATTTTTTTCCCAATATATTGGCATCTATTGTTCTTTTTTTAGAACTTCAAATTCCATGTATTTATAAGGTTTGAGCTTATTCACATTGACCAACACATGGTTAGTTTCAAACTTCTCAATGGTCACCAATAACACAATGTTATTTAGCACCACATATTATACTTTATACAATCCAAACCATTTCCTAATAAACTTCCCTAGGTGTGACTTATTTCCCTTTGTAAATCACAAAACATAATCACCAAAACTAAATTGTTTTTTCGGATTCTTTTGTTGACTCCATAATGCTCTATTGTAGTGTTAAATTCTTGAAGTTTCTGCAGCTTACATTTTAGCTTCCTCTAACTTTTTGAGCTTTGTAATTCTACTAGTTAAAACTTTCATTAGAGTATTGTCTCTCTCATCTCCACTAGCAATTGGAACAATGTACTCTATGGGCATTAAGGGATGTAATCCGTACACTAATTGATATGATGTATACCCTATTACTACACTCGAAGAAAAACATGTATTTTCAACTACTCTTTGCGAGTAAATTTTAATTACAAGAGACATTTTGCAACTAAAATCCTTTTAGTCACCTAAGACAAGTCGCATGTGATCAATTAATCACAAATGACAAAGGGTATTGTATGAAAGAAAAAGTCAACAAATACATTTCATACTTTGACTCCATTGTATATGTATTGCCACATGCAATTAAGATGCAATTATTTTGGTCACAATTGAGCGCAAATCATGTGTTGCCACATGTCTTAATATTTGATTTAAAATAATAATAATTATTATTATTTTGAAATAATCTAGGACGTTCAATTCAAATACTTGGATGATTTTATATTATGACACGTGGCCCAATGTAAATATGCCACATGGCGATAAAAAATTAATTTAATAAAATATCAATATTAGGTTAGTAAGTACTTAGGTAGGTACATAAATAGGTGCATATATTCTTTACCTACCTACCTACCTACCTACCTACCTAGTTAGGTAAATAAGTAGGTTCTACTTTCCTAGGTTAAATACCTACTCATATAGGTAGGTATTTAGGTAGGTAGGTACATAGGCCGACCTAGATGGGTAGGTCAAACTAGGTACCTACTTAGCTAGATAGATAAGTAGGTTGGGGAGGCAAGTACTTTAGAATTGTGCATTATTTGTTTTTTTGTTTTGGGTTGAACCTTTTGATTAGTTCATCCCATGTGCACAAAATTTTTAATGTGAAATCGGGTGGCCACACCCCCTTTGTTTATATAGTGTTCAAAGTAGGAATGAAGAACAAACAATATGGGATAAGTTTTGAAGTTGCAACTTCCTTACAAATTAAGTTGTAATTCCAAAACTTTCTTCATGCCTAACTTTCTTAGTTTTTAGATTTTTAAACAATTCAAGTACTAGATAATTAGATAATCATTTAATTAATAATGATTCAATTTACATATATTTAAATTATAAACAATACACTACAAATATTCAATATTCATTATCAATTACTTAAATAAACAATGGTTTTTTAATATTTAACAAACTAACTATTTAGTTACTCACAAGTTATAATACATAACTCATAAATAATTAAATAAATAAAATATTTATAAAATATTTATTACTTTTTAGAATCTGATCGAATTATATGTAATATAATTGATGTAAAACTAATTTAATGACTGTAATTTTAAAAATAAATATTTTAAATATTTCTTTTAACATTATAAGTAATGAATTAACAATTGTTATTAAAAAAGTAAATTCTTACACGATTTCTAAAAAATTACTATTCAACTAATTACATTACTTACTGGATAATTACATTTATTGTTGTAAATATTATTATAGGTCAAGTTTTCTTTTTGCTCTTGGTAATTCTTAACTATAAATACAATAATTTGTTCAACATAACATTAATTTTCATAATTACTGTAAAATTACTAAAAAATATTTGTCATAGATGATTAATCAAAATTTTTTTAAAGATAATATTATTATATAATAATTGGTGAAATTAAAATCAGTAAAATAATTATTTTAACTACACCATAATTTTTCCAATTTTTTAATTCAGGTTTGAAATTATAAATTAAAAAGTGTGAATATTATGTCCAATTACAAAATAAATCTGCACATACTAATTAATTCTTATATGAAGTAATTAAAATGATTTGAGAGTAATGTCACGTTAATTTTATTTATTTATTTCTTCTAATATAAAAATATATATTATATAATATACAAATCTATGTTATTAGAATAATTACTTAGTGTCACTTAGATTTAATAAAGATAATCATTTATAGTTATTTATAAAAGTGATTTATTATGGATAACAATAGTAGAAAAAACCCTTGAAACTCAATCAATAATTTTTTGGATTAAAATAGAAATTTAAGATTCCAAAATAGTATTTCAGAATTCAAATATCAATTTTAAATCAAATAAGTTTTTTGAAGTCAAATAACAAATTTCAGAATCGAAATGTCAAATTTCAGATTCAAATAATAGTATTCAAAATTAAAAATGTCCATTTTAAGGCTCAATTAATAATTTTCTGAATTGAAATATTAATTTTGAAAATCCAAAATAATAATTTGGAATTCAAATTTCAACTTTCAAGTCAAGTAATTTTTTAAAATTTAGATTAAAAACTTCAGAATTCAAATATCAAATTTCAAGTTCAAATTAAAATATTTAAAATCAAGTTGCCAATTTTTAGACTCAATAAAGTTTCTTAAATTGAAATAATAATTTTTAGATTTGAAAATAATAATTTAGAATTCAAATATCAATTTTTAGATCAATTTTTTTTTTGAATTTAAATAACAATTTTCAGAATTGAAATGTCAATTTTCATATTCAAATAACAATATTCAAAATTGAAATTTCCATTTTTATACTCAATTACTAACTTTCAAACTTGAAATATTAATTTTGAGAATCCAAAATAATAATTGGGAATTTAAATTTCAGGTTCGAATCAAATGATTATTTAGAATCTAAATGAAAAAAATTCAGAACTGAAATATAAATTTTCATATTCATATAAAAATATTCAAAATTAAAATGTCCATTTGTATGATCAATTAATAATTTTCTGAATTGAAATACTTATTTTTTTATTCCAAAATATTAATTTATAATTCAAAATCAAATTTTAAATCAAATAATTCTTTTTGAATTTAAATTCAAAATATCATGTTCAAATCAAAATTTTCAAATTCAAATAATGTTTTAAACAACTGAAATAACAATTTTCAGATTTGAAAAAATTCAAAGTTCAAATATTAATTTTGAGATTCATTATTTGAACAATATACATATGTATGCATATTATATATATATAATTTTAATACATACATTAAAATACACTTATATGTCATTGTAGAATACGTTTAAGATACAACTAATTTGGTGATTATTGCAACTAATGAGACATATTAACCTATTAATGGATGAAAATAAATGTAAAATTGATGCAACCAATAGGATGAAATTTTTAGTAGTTGCATCATAGTTATGAAAATGACCAAAATAGTTGAAAGTTGGTCTTTTAATTGCAAATTTTCCCAAATCTAGTTGCAAACGACTACAAGTCGCATGTAGTTGTAAATGGAGTGGTTACATTTTGGCTGATTTTTATTAGTGCTACTTGGTCTGCAGTTTTGTATGAAAATAACACTACAAACAAATGTACATCCTTATCTATTATAATTTCATTAACTAACTTGGTGAACAGTGTCCCAAGTACCTTGTTAGTAGATTTAGCTTGCCGATTCCCTTGAAGATAATAAGTTGTAGAACTCACATGTTTCATTAGAAAATGATTTATCAAATACTTGATGGCATCATTAATAAAATGAACTCCTTGATCTGTGACTATAATCAAAGGACATTGAAACTTGGTTAATATGCACTCATAATTTTGTTTTGTTGTGACTAATGTTATATTAATTTTCAATGCTCTTGCTTCCACCCACTTAGTAGCATAGTATGTGGTAACAAGAATATATTTGTTCCTTGTATATCTCCATGATGGCTTAATTGGCCCCATAAAATCAAATCCCCGTTTCATAAATGGTTCCTTTGGAAGACTTGTGACCATGCAAGACTTTGAATTGCTAATCCTCTTGTTTTTTGACATGCATCACAAGATCTATAGTAATCATGCACGTCCATGTACATAGTTGGCCACCAATATCCAACATCCAATATCTTCCTCCACATTATTTACATTGCAAAATGCCTTTTTCAAGGTCCTTCATGCAATTCTTTCATCACCATTTGTGCTTCTATTATTGTCAAACATCATTGAAGTCTATTGTCTTGGCCCATTTTGTACAATTCACCATTCTTCAGTGTAAAAGGCTTTGTTCTCCTAACCAATATCTACTTCTACTACATTAATAATGTGCCCTCAATATGTCTTGTTTTTTAAAATTCTTTTACATCATTTAACCACTTAGGCCATGTATAAAACAAACTTGCATTTGTGGTTTGATTAGGCACACTTGTGGGTTCTGTACTATCCGATAATCTTAACAATGCATTTACAACTACATGAATTCTACTTGGTTTATACACTATTGTGAAATCATAATAAAAAACCAATAACAACCATTTAGCTATTCTCCTTGAAACATGTGGTTTGTTGGCCAAAAAAACCAATGCCATATGATCTACATAAAAAACAAACTTATTGCCCAACAAACAACGTTTGAACTTGTGCAAAGAAAAAACCATTACTAAAGCCTCTCTTTTTGTTGTACTATAATTTTGTTCTACTCTATTTAGAAACTGAAAAGCATACACTATTGGTTTATCACTCTTTTGTGTTATGTTTAAAGACAACATATCCCCCATAGCTAACAAAGACACATATGTATGAACATGAAATTCCACCTACCAATTTGGTGATATTAGTATCAGTGTTTCAATATACTTTTGTTTAATCAATTCCTAGGCCTTATGACATTCCTCTATCCAAAGAAGAGTCTTTTTTTTGTTAATTTAATGATAGGTGCCATAATTGCAACAAATTTTTTTATAAAACATCTGTAAAATTGTGCCATCCCATTGAATATTTGAATCTACTAGGGATTCTTAGGTGGTGGCATGTTTACGATTGCTTGTATTTTCGTTGGATATGGTAGTTTCCCTTCCTTGGAAACAATAAAACCCAAGATCATCCCTGAAAATACCATAAATGCACATTTGTCTGGATTCAAACTAATGTCATATTCTCTATACTTTTAAAAACATAGTCCAAGCTTTTGCACATGGCTCTCCATGTCATAATACACTGTAAAGTCATCCAAAAATATCTTCTTAAAATTATCCAAATACTTTTTAAACGTTTTGGTCATGGCTCTACGATATGTTGGAGGTCCATTTTTATCTCCAAATGGCATCACCTTCCATATAAAAGCCCCCCAATCTATAACAAATGCAATATTTTATTTGTCATCTACAGCTATAACTATTTGATGATATCATGAATATCCATCTAAGAAGGAATATGTCTCATACCCTGCTATTGTGTTCAACACTTCATCTGTAAAAGGTAATGGGTATGGATCTTTTTTTGTGGCTGCATTTAGTTTTCTAAAATCTATACAGATTTTCAACTTGCCATTTTTGTTGGATACTATTACTATGGGTAAGAACCATGTAACTTCTTCTACAAATTCAATGAACCTAATTGCTAATAACTTATCTATATTTTGTTTAACCATTGTAACATAGTTTGGATTAATCTGTACCTAGCTTAATGTGTTGGCAATATAGTAGTGTCCAACTCAATTGTGTGTTGTGCTAACTTTGGTGGAATCCCTTTTAGATCTTTGTGTGTCCATGCAAAAACATCTTTGATTTCCTTCAACAATTGTTCCAATTCTAGCACCTTGCCTATTTTTAATTGTGCATTAATCTTCACCATTTGTGGTTCTATATCAGTTCCAAGATTGAACTTCATCAATTGTTGATATTTAATTAACATCCATTTTGTTATCTGCAATCCCTATGCTTTGATGTTTGCTAGAGTTTCATCAACTATAACATTCCCTGGTAGATGTCTATAGTACGTCTCTAGATACACCTTATCTTCCAAAGCTATTTCAGGCTCATATCTATTATTAGGTATCTTCTTCTCTATGCTCTGTACTTCAAATCCCTATTCAAAAATACTAGATTTCACATATGTATGCATGATCCCATCTGTGCTTTTCATAGATTGAATTGTCTCAAGTAAACTAATTGTTCTTATGGAAAACAAGCAAAGATGATATATTTTTCTTCATTTGTGATGTGATTCTGATAATCGTAACACATTAACATTTATGGTCTTCTTACTTCACTTCCCAAATGTTTGGTAATTGTAATTGTTCGGATTGTCCCATTCCCTTGTATGGTAACAATGTTACTTCCCCAATCATGTGCCATTTTAGCATCCCTCAACCATGGTCTCCCCAACATGGAATAACTAGAATCTACCATACTATTTTGAAGTATAGTAAACATAATTATGTGAGGAATGCCATGAACACATATTTTTAGATCTCTAATCAACCCCACTAGTTTTGTGGTTGTTTGATCTACCATCCTCAAATTATATAGTGCAAGTTTAGGCTTTGGAAACCCCAACCTCAATCTCAATTGTTTTGTGATAATATTAACTCTAGAACCTCCATCTAGTAACACATCTAATATAGTATTCTTCCCAATCTATAGTTGAATAAATGCCATATGATTATCTATTGCTATAGTAATTATCCCTACTTCTGTTACTAAATAACCAACTTGTTTTTTGGTGGTTGCTTTACTTACATTTTGAATTTTGAACACAACTTGGGTGGGTATGCCAAATACTACTCCTATGGACGCATAGAAATCTTAGGAAGTAGTGAATTCACAAAGGAAACTAATCACAATATAAGAGATTTTTCTAAACATTGGTAAACAAATGCTAGAAACAAGTTATACTTTGAAGTTAAGTGGATGGCCTTTCTGTTTGAGTTTGTGTTTTTTGAATATATTGAATTATCTCCACCATTGATTGCTTCAACCGTTCTTCTTTCTCCCAATTAACAACACTCTCTACTTTTATTTTATTTTTAATCCTTGAACACATGTTTGTCAATTACTTTACTTCTTGTGGTAACATTAACATCCACCACATTCACGTCCATAATGATTGTTTGTGTCTTAGCAACCGGTTGAACCTCTACTACTATCATAAACTTCCCATGAAACATTTTCTGCATTTCAACAAACTATGGACAATCCATCATTTTATGTCCATTCAAACCACAAATGGGACATGCATATGAAGATGTCTTCTGTGTTTTTTGACTTGGTTGTGCTGCCTTTATGGTTGCCACTGTGGTCTATTCTTTCTTCTTTTTACATGTCTCCACATTGTGATTTGTCATCCCACAATTCGTGCAATGTTTGTCAACCTTCCCTATATTACTTTGTGTTTTTGCTGGTACTACCTATTTGATATTCTATGGTACTAATAGTGCACTCCTTGCTTCTATAATAATCATATTTTTTTCACACAACATTACCGCCTCCTTACGTTGTTATAATGTTGACCATTTCATCCTTGTTGTAATTATGAGGTATTATTATAAATTTGCTCTAAATGCAATAGTTTAAAAAATATCTATGGTTGGTACTTGTAAACCATGAGCTAGCTTTTGAATTCATTCATAGTAAACCTCCACCTTAATTTCCTTTTGCTTCATGTTCTTCAACTCCATGTATATTTGCTTGTCATTTTGAGTCTTCCGACAAATGTGTAAGTTCCTAAAAAACATAGTAAAAAAATTTGACATGTAATTATGGCACCATTTTGATGCCATATCTCTTAGCGTATAGTTAAATGCATTTATGATATACTCTTCAGAAGACTCTGCATTTGCTTTTATTGCAAAATTGAACACTTTGACATGAACATCTAGATCAACATCTTTTTTGAAATCAAGATACTTAAGAGCTACCTTGTTTGGTTTAACACAATGGCCATCTCTGTGATCAAGAATTTGTGTAGTTATAGTAATTGGTTTTCGATATCCTACTTTTGAATGCATGACATTTGCATTTTTACACCTTCCAACAGCCATTGAACTCATTAGTGGTTGATCTACAATCTTGTTCACATGAGTAGTTATTATCGGATTAGTAAACACCATTTGAGGTATGCTAACAACTCCAATAGTCGTTGCTGGTAGTGCCGAACTTCAACTCAAATTCCTTATTACCAAGATTCCACCTAATCCACTACCCAATTTTGCTACAATTATAATTAATATTTCCCTTTTAACAACATCTATGTTGGGTGCAACAATTATTTCCATTCCTATGGTTGTTATATTTGCACCAAGTGATTGAATAATTCTTATTTCAGCTTGTTGAAATAATTGCCACTTCTCACATTATTGGTGGAATTGTGTTGACTTGAGATCGACGATGTTCCATTTTGTGGTTACCCATTGGTATCCACTGTGATGTTGTATGTGGATGTGAATACCCCTCTAGTTATCTACTCTTGGTCTGAATATATGAACAAATCTATTAATTTTATGGTCCCAATTGGCTTCCCAACTCCATGCTTCTAAATTTGTTTTAGATTATAGGAATTTTTTATTCTTGTTCTTGTGGTTGATTTATTATTTCTCTTGCCACATTTTGTAATTCCACATGCCTAATAATACTTGCTTTGATGTGAAAAGGCACAAAAAGACAATCCATGATTGCATGTCCTTCTTCCTCACAGAATGCATAGACCTTTGAAAATAACCTAATCATTTTTTAATCCACATATTCATGATCATGTGTTTTGTGTCACAATCCCACTTTGAGGGAAGTGTGAGGTCGCCACTCACACTCCCGAAAATGGGACTTGTGAGTCCTCCGGGACTTGGGAGTCCTTCGGGACTTCTGAAAATTTAGAACATGATTGTAGGGGTCAAAACACCTCGTATTGAGGTGCTCTTTATACCGTTGGAAAGGTCTTGAAGTGTAGATGTCCAAAATGTCCTTGCATGAGCAATTTTCACATCTATAGCACAAGTTATGGTCAAAGGAAGAGTCGGGAGTCAAACTGACAATTTGACTCCCGACCACTAAAAGTCGGGAATCGACCCGATTTCGGTGTGTGCAAGTGCAATACGAGACACAGTTGGAAAGATCTTAAGGAGAGCTACAAGTTTGCTTTAGACCTCGTCCCAATCGGAGGTCGAAGTGAGAAGTTATGAACACCCAAAGTCTCGGGAGTCCTAACCGGGACAGTTTCGGGACTCCACTTTGGGAGTCCTGGGAAAAAGTGCCATTCGGATGCAAGTGCGACGGAGAGACGCAGAAAATACTATATGGGGGAAGGTGGTGGTTTCCCCCCAGTCCGGGCCGTGGTGAGTCAAGTGAGTCAAAAGTTGCCCATGGCTTGTCCTAGCACTAAAGGTGTTTTAGAATGTGAACTAATCAACTTGTTGGTTGGTTTTGGATGTAGGACCGAGTAACTAAGTAGCTTGTCCCTTTTCCTAGTCTAATCCCGAAGCTTTCAGCACGCCTTTCTTACCCCCTTTAGTTCTGGAAGTTGGAAGCATGCCCCGAGTCCCTCACATTTCCGCAACTTGAGTGACTTAACCACAACTTGGGGCTAACTAGGGACTTGGGAATGCGTCATTTTGGTTGTGTGCCTTATTTGATCCAACTCTGGATTCCTTTGATAAGGGTATGATTGCGGTACTTCATCCAACGCATTCACCTGCGCCTTAAATGATTGCATACTTAGATGATCGTGGGTAATATTCCTCAGTCTCTTCAAACACATCAACATTGGTGTTTTCATCCACTTTTTAGTGTTCCACTAGTTCATAATAATCTAAAGATGTAGACTAATACACAAACTTGAGTTATATACTTCCTATAACATCCCTCCTTCAGCCAGTCATTAACTCTGGACTTGAGATTTCCTATGATTGTCCGATTACTACAAAAGTCCTTGCTTCATTTTGATCTCTACAACTTTGAACCACAAATTGCAACTGAGAAATATATTGCATACGTTCATTCGAATGAATAATAAACTACATCTCTTTTCATGGAAATCGTTGTTTGGAACTATGTTTTTTTCAAAGACCCCCAATCCATATGTCTAGCCATACCATTTCTTGTGGTAAAAATGACATGTGCCCCACAAGCCTTTCCTATGTTCTCAACATTCATCTATCCAACATCAGATTTTGATATGGGGTTTTTGTAAGCCTTGCATCCTCCTCTCCATTTTCAATATTGTCTTTTGTCTAATGTTCAATAATTTGCCAATTTGCCTCCAAGTTTAATTGTTGCTATAAACTTCGAGTCACCATCCAATTCATTTTATTCACAATTCTTTGTTTTCAGAATTTGTAGATCACTCTACAATCCTTATGGTGTCAACCACGTAGACCTTTAATACTTTCTAATAGACCCCTTAAAATTATGAATTGAACAAAAAAAAATACTATTCATTTGGACATTTTCGTTTACAATATATAACAAAATTTGTAGAAAACCTTTCCATTATTAAAAGAAAGAATAGAAAAAAAATCCCCACAAGATGGTCGCCAAATGGTAGAAATGAAATTTAAATTCCTATAGAATATTTCACACTACTGTAACAACATATTTCCATTTCACAGGCATATGTTCACTATTTATATCTTAAGTTTCAACAAACTTAACATTACAATTCATTCCCACATCATATTCATAGTTATTACATATAGCCATAAATATTCATTTTCAGAATACATTGTAAAAAAACAAAAGTACAATTCATTTCATCATAATTTAGTACTACAAAAAATTCACACAAAAGTTGAACATTAAATTCATTGTAGAAGTTTGTGCTTTTTTGGATTACTGAAAACATCAATTCCAATTACAACATAATCCTAGGTTTTGTTGAAAAAAATCCCAAAACAACATTTTAAATTTGTGCCATATTAAAACAGAGTCCGTGGTTTTTTACTACAAGTACCGTTAGCTCTTCCTATTTTTCTTTAAAAAATCCCCTATCTCATTTTCTTCTCCTCTCATTTTGTTTCCATAACTCTCCCTTTTTTTAACCATCCCAAGTCACATCATTATGATCCAAAAGAACAAGAATTCAAAATTCAAAATTCAAAATAACAAAGTTCCTTGATTAATCCTTATCTTAATTGCCTTGTTCATCCCAAATCACATACTCAATTTACCCCCTTAACATTGCACAATAGTTGTAATACCCAAAGGATAGTTGCATAATAGTTGTATATGAGTTATTTTTTGAGTTTTAGTTGCAAGGTTGTGTGGTTTTAGCAAACACGACTTTTCATCATGTGAATCCAGTCCATTTAGCTGAAACCTTAAGCCTTCATTTCACCTAGCCCCAACCAAAAACCTTAAACCTTAAGCCAATTACAAGAAGTTAGATTAAAAAATAGAACCAACCAAAAACCAAAACCAAAACCAAAACCAACCAACACTTGTCCTAATTTACCAAACCAAATAACATGTTTGTCGCAACCCTAGCTTTGGGCTCGCGACCAAGGCTAAGGGGGTTGCAAGGTTGCGGGCCAAGAGGAAGGAAGCCCAGGAGTCAAAGCAAAGGCATTGCAAGAGTGCGGGCCAAGAGGAAGCCCGGGAGTCACATCACATACTCCCAGGATTGTTAGAAAGTGTGAGGGAGTGAGCCCTCACACTCCTAAGGCAATTCCCACTTGGGGAGATGGAGTCCCGGTAGACTCTCAAAACTTCAGAGAGCGATTGCAGGAATCAAACCTCAATGTCCTATGTCGTTCTTTATATCATTGGAAAGCTCTTGGAGCGTAGATGTCTAAAATGGGCTCTCATTGTTCATTTGGACATCTGAAACACAAGTTATGGCCAAAAGAAGGGTCGGGAGTCGAATTGCCAGTTTGACTCCCGACCACAAAAAGTCGGGAATCGACCTCTTCCCGATGTTCGATTCGGGAGTGCGACACGGCGTTGGAAAGCTCTCGACGAGAGCTACAACTTTTCTTTGGACTGCATTGCGATCCAAGGTCTGCTCGCAAAGTTATGGGGCTCCAAAGTTGTAGGAATCCTAGTTGGCGCGATTTCGGGACTCCCGCGCGGGAGTCCCGGGAAAAATAGCCATTTGGATGTAGTCCCCGTGAAGAGCTGTAGAGTATACTATAAGGGGGAAAGTGGTGGCTTCCCCCAAGTCCGGGCCGTGGTGAGTCTTGTGTGTTTGTGTTGCCCGTGGCTCGTCCTAGCACCAAGGGTGCTCCAACTTTGCACTAACCACTTTGTGTGGGTTGTGTGCAGGCCCGTGTGAGTGACTAAAGCTTGTCAACTCTTCCTA
>Ga0116231_10002166_pt1 | contig 41079 bp, 35 predicted proteins | sample S1TSphgellanicum_2_FD_89695 | JGI IMG/M metagenome (GOLD analysis project Ga0116231, IMG submission 89695) | Host-associated microbial communities from peat moss isolated from Minnesota, USA - S1T2_Fd - Sphagnum magellanicum MG | ecosystem: Host-associated > Plants > Peat moss > Unclassified...
AACATTGTAAGAATTTTTTTTACTAAAAGCTCATCATCTTTAGTTAGCAATTAATATTTCTAAAATGGCTCATAAATGGAAATTTTTTAGCTTTATGCAATAGAACAAGAAAATATACCTATTATAGAAATGAAATGACTTAAAAAATAGTTTACAAATCATAGAAGAAGAAAAAAAACATGCAAAAAACAAAGATGAAATACTAGGTTTAGGTTTCAAGGCTAGGACAAAACCCATTAGAATTTTTTTGTAAAACTAAAACATCATAGGGTAGAAGAAAACATATCTACCTACATGCTTACATTAACAAACTAAAAAAAAATTACATTTTCCAAACCATAATTTTGTGCTAACAACATTCATATAAAAAACACAATGGGGAGATGGATACATACCCCATCCACCCATCCTTTGAAGTTTTCTTCACAATGTCAATGTACTTTTTTCGACCAAGAAGGTTGCTAAGATAAGGATCCTCTTATGCATATATTGGCAACACCTCCTGTAGTAAGTGTTTTCAATTTCTTTCCATGCTTGCCTACATTGCTATAATGCCCCCTTCGCATCTTGCTATGTTGTCTAATTCTATTACATCAAAATCAATCCCTACTTCAAGAATAGGGACCACATTTAAACTTTGAGCTTTATATACTATGTTACTAGTGGTAATGTCACTAGCTATCGCACTAAGAGTAACATCGATTGGTGTAATATTCAATGCCATGGAAGTCCACATTTTTATTAACTTGAAGTTTGTGTGCCCTCTTCAAACCCTATAGCCTCAAATGACAATAATGCAATGAAACCCTAAAACATAGTATTTTAGTTATTAACCACCTTTCATATTCCTTTCTCAAAAATGTGATTTGGTTTAAGCTCTATTGACAATGATACCTCATGTGAAAAACAAACTATGCAAAGGTAATTATGTTCCATGAAAACTATTATCACATCTAATTGATGTTCCACAAAACCCTATTTTCAAAATTAGCTATTTTTAATTAATTTTCAAATTTTCTCTTATGTACAACAATTGTTTTTTTCTAGAATGTAAGAATTCGAAAAGATGCAATTGACAGTGGAATGATAGAAATATGAAAAGATGTAATCGATGGTGCTTAGTTTAAATACTTTATCAATGGTGATAAAAGAAGCAAGCCTAGATGTGCGATGTGGCAACTTTGATGGTGGGGTTTGCACATTGAAATGTAGTCAAATAGAGCTTGTTAAAGGGGTGTTGAACACCCCATGGCCTAAAATTGAACAACACTTGTTTCTGACAAAACTACACATGGCCCCAAATGGTTATGAAAACCTAAATTGCAAATTGTAGTTTCACAACATCTAGCAATCTAATGTATTTTATAATTATTTAAAGGAGTCAAGATTGTTCAACGTGAAGAATCTTAACATAAATTGGCCACAATGCTTACTTAATTAAATGATGTTGAAGATAGATTTTATCAAAATTGAATTTTTATTGGAGTTTTACTAAAACCAAAATTTCCCTACCAAAATTTATTTATCGAATTTTTTTTATTGAAAACCTTGTTACTAAAAATGAATTTTCCACTAAAACTTATTTATTGAATTTTTTCTGTCAAAAACCTTGTTATTGAAACCGGTTTTCATTTCCAATTTGGATTAAGTTATATTTAAGACAATTTTTTTGCGATTAGGCTAATTGCTTGTTCCATCATTTTTGAATTTTCTTTTTGGAGATATTTAAGGCTCTATATCTTTGAGGATTGTATAGAGGAATATTTTTTTGAGTAAAATTAACTTTTTCCTACCATACTTTTAATGTTGAATTTTATGTGTTGTTTTTTTTTGTATGTTGTGATTATTTTATCTTGTTGTACATAAGGTGTTCTTCCTTGTATTTTGTTTCAGGTTTGTTTCTATAGAAAGTTTATGAGTTTGTCTTATTAAGATTTGACAATCCCCTTTGTGTTAAAACTTTTTGCTTACCTAAGAAAAATAGGAAAATTTTATTTTTTATGTCATTATTTTATTCCTTTCAAAACCCAATAGTTCACTGGGCGGCCATAAGAGGTGAAGATCATTATCCCAATACCACAAATAATTTATAGATTTTTCATAATCTTAAAAACTTTACATGTTAGACATGACATTTTCATACATTTTGTGCTTCACCTGGACTTTAAGAAACCCGCATGGAATTATTTTTTTGCATGTCCAATTAGGAATCCTAAAGAAGTCCTACAAATATTCTTTAGTTATCTTTTAGTTTGGTTTTACAGCAGAAGATTGTACTTATTGTTTTCTTTTCTCACTGTTTTGATGTAGCATCATTAGTAATCATCCCAAAAAAAGATTTAGCGTTAGTTGATGACATGTTTGGACACAACTATCAAAACTGTAGGAAACTGGGCTAAAAAGAAGCTGCCCAAAAACTGAAACCTGTGTTGAAATGTGATGAAATTTATTTTCTAAAACAGTTGTTTTCCTGATAACTTAGCAATTTTTCTTTAAAAACAGAGATTTATGACCAAATTTAGCTAAATCAACTTATGGATAATTATCACTTTCACTATATCAAAACATTGGAGGAAAAAACACTAATTCAAGAGCAATGTTTGAAATGTGATCCAACATAGAAAATTGAAGACTAAGTTATCACCAAATTTAAAAAAGTAGCAAATCTGTTAGAATACAGCATTAAAGATCATGATTAAAATTTTAGATTTTTATGGCTCAACTTGCTATAGGCACCTCAAATCTTGCAAGAGTCTAAAGATAAGGCACCTTCCCCTTATACTTCAGGGGCATCATTACCACCCTTTGGGTCTTATGGCAAAACCCCAAACAAGAATGTACACCTAGTCCCACCTATCTATCAAACCATCTCAATATTCAACAAGTGTTTGTTTGTTTGTTTGGATGTGACCACGTCATAACTCATAACCCTCTCAAACCTGTGTGGCTGCTTGCTCCACTTTTGGTGCTGTCAGAAAACCCTAGGTGAGACAACGTGCACATTCGTTGTTCTGCAAATTTTGAACCACCAAAGCAAAAAAAAATTGCATTTAGACTTTTTTTGTCCTTTCAAAATTAATTATAAAACTGAAAAATAATTTAGTAAGGTTTCATAAGAACTCTAAGATGAACTTAGTTACTTGGATAAGGTTTTGTGCATGGTAGAGGCAAGTGTTGGCCTAATTCCAGTAAAGCCCATGACCTAAGGCCTTATTGTGTGTAAAGAGCTATCGAATGTCTAGTCTTTGATCATATTTTTCCAGTGATACCCAATGGAAAAAACAGAAAAATAAAAATGGGTGTTACAAAAAATGAAATGCCCAAAGGAGAAGCATTGCATTTTTTGAAGCACTGCCCTTCATTTAGGCAAAATTATGCCTAGTAACATGCCTTCCTAATACATGATAAATCCAACAAGGTTTTTTATGATATATGAGTTCTTTTTTTCTTTTTTCTGTTTGAAAACTAATGGAAAAATCCATTGCAAATAAAGACACCAAAGAGAAAGGGCAGAGGGACTGGTGGAACACAAACCCAAGTCAACACCAAAGCCCCAAAGTTTACCCAGAGATATTACCACTCCAAAGTGGTTGATAACACCATCTAACCTTCCAACCATCATGCGAACAAATGGCAAGATACAAACCCCAGACCGCATTTAAGGCCTCTAAAGTTTTATTCTCATTGTTAGCATTCTTTTAAATTTGCTGCAACACATGTTGCCATTCGAGCTTCCCATAGTCAATGGGCCCTTCCCACATGACATTCCAGAGCTTGACCTCATGCCACCTGTTGTTGTTGAAGACGAGATTGTTTTTATGAATTCTTTAATTGTCTGATCTTTACACCAAGGAAGGCATCTCTTGGGGGGCGAGGGATCTTTACTTCAAGGAAACTTTACCGAGAGCTCAGACTCTAACCACCAGTGGGGCTTTGAAAAACAGCACTTTCAAGACTTAATGAGGTCACTTGTGCAGTCGGAAGTTTTACACGAGCAGTTCACTAGGCAGGGCAGGTTCACCCGTGAGGCTGACTTCCTCAGTTCACTGAGCAGGACAGCCTCACTACCACCAGGCTACCCATGATAAAGGCAGGACCCTAATCACCCGTATGAAGTTTGAACATGGTAGGTGTGAGTGTAGTGGGGTGCAGCATCATGTTTATAAGGGTTCCATGCAGAACCCTTCTGCATGGTTCTGCCACAGGGTTGGACTGATGGTAGTCCCCAAAAGAGGAAGTAAATCAAGACACCTGACCAAAGGCAACTTGAACTAGGTTCCTGGTTCCTTCCCTGATCCTCTAATAAAGGTGGTCATAGGTTCAAAGCTGCCTGCAAGGAACAAGACATGAAAATGGTACATGTCCTGCACTTCCTGCACATCTTAGCCCCGCCCCCCCACTCGTAACATGGGCAAAAAAGAGACCCAGACCCACTGGTTTGGTGTGCCAACACTGTGATGAGCATAAAGTCCAGCTCAATTTTTCGTAGTGTATTTTGAGGTCCCTTGCCTGCCCAAAATTTCTCACCAGCCTCAGGACGGGACCTCAATCCAGAAGGTACCAAATTAACGTATGTAGATCATCAGGCATAGGAGGGTAAGGGTTTTGTTCTTAGACGGACTCCTTAAGCTAGAATCTGTCCATAAATAGATGTCAACTTTTGAGCCCTAAGTTGCCCCCAAAAGTTTCAACAACTTGGAGATGGACAGTTGAAAGTTTTTCTTCATACAACCTTATTTTTTATGGAAGACCTTTTGTAGGCAGTCCAAGGAAGAGTTGAAAACTTCTCTCCCAACAACCTTAACTTTTATGGAAGACCTTTTTGTAGGCAGCCCTATGAAGAGATGAAAACTAAATTAGCCAGCAATTTCAGTTTTGACTGTTTTCGGCAGTTTGGCAGGGGACAAAATGTACACTAGCTTTTTGCCACCAACAAGTTTGCTGATTGGGGAAAAAAAAAACAGTCAGTTCTCTCATATGCCTAGTTTTTTCTTCTACAAGGGTAAGATGCGCCATGTGAAATATTTATTCATTTTTTGAAAACATTATTACTTGGAGAGATTAAAAAAAACAAAGATGCGTGGCCGATCAATGTGAACCCAAACTACCTGTTATGAAAGGTTATAACAATTTCTTCCACTTATTTTATCACCAGTCAATCCCCATGCAGAGGGAGTGAGTGAGTGAGAGAAGATGATTGCCTACACAACATGACATAAAAACTCAGCTTACCAATGATTCAGTCTTGCATGTGAAGAATTGCACATAGAAAAATATGAAACTCATAACAAATAAGAGAACCAACCAGACCATAGAATGAATCTAGGCTTAGGCCCAACAACACCTCCAGCCAACTAGCCAACATATATCAAAGTCAGCTTGGTGTTTCAGTTCAATGTCCAAAAGATTGATTTCATACCAATGCTTCCATCTTACATCTCAAGAATAGAACATAGAAAATTATTGAACTCATAGCAAATTATACATCCAACCAGACCCTAGAATAAGTCTAAGCTTAGGCCAAACAACAACTACAGCCGATTGGGCATCAAATCAAAGTCAGCTTGGTGTGTCAGTTTACTTATACATAATATGGATTTCATACCGACAGTTCCATCTCACACATGAAGAATGGGACATAGAAAAATTATTGAACTCATAACAAATTAGAGAACTGACCAGGCCATAGAATGAATGTAAAGTTACGCCAACAACAACTGTGGCCGACAGGCCACCATATCAAAGTCAGCTTGGTGTGTCAGTTTAACTTACAATGTAGATTTCATGCAAATGCTCAAGTGAAACATAGAGCATATAAGAATATTTAACTCTTAACAAATAAGAGAATTTGGCCATACAATGAATCTAGGTGGAATAACTACAGTAAAATGACAGCCATAGATTGCATATACTAAGCTACAACTATTAGGCAACGCCGACTTCAATAGTACAAAATTGCACAAGTGAACAAGTCCGTGCATGTGGGTTTGCTTGCTTCGCCTGGTGATATTTGAAATGTGCATACACTTGTATTTGCCCTGGTTATTATATCACATGTTGACTCAAAACTCAAAGCAGGAAAAGCACCAAGTCAAAACTTTTCAATTATAAGTGCACTCTCCATGGCCCATGGCAACAATAAAATTTGTCTCAATGGTGGCTTCATGTTTTTTGGTACATGTTTTTTTCCCAGGCTATACCTACACATACATTTTAGTCATTATTTTTCAATGGTGACTTTGTTAATAGAAAAATGTGAAAAGCCTGTTTTATGGGGTTTTTAATCATCAGATTTCCAGATTATAATACGATTTCCAAGATTTTTATACTAAATTCCAATAGTATTTAATAATGTAAAGATGTGTAATTTTTTTATTTTCATATTTTTATAGCTAAATTTGGCTATGTCTTCTTTCAAATGAATGCCACTTTAGCTACTTTCCAAATTTGAAATCAATGAACACTACTCTATCATCTACAAATCTTTTTGCAATTGAAGGTTGTATCAATTGAAGATCAAATTGTGATATGACCTAAGGATGACATCTATCATGACTCTTTTTTGGGTGAGATTATGTGTTCCTTAAGTTCCTTTTGATGAAACACTAAGCTCATAGCTATATGCATAGATACCACTTGACAAGCAAGGGGGTGCTTGTCAAAGTGCGCATAAGAGGGTTTTTTAAATCTTCATGTTGGTCTTCATCATCAATTAAAATCTCACATTGTCCAAATTTTTTAAGGTGTACTAAAATCTTGTTACAACATCATTTTTTTTGTTTTTTTATCTAGTCCTTTTTACCATGTAAAGACACATTTATGGATGCTTATGATGAAATCTAAAATTGTAATGGTTTAAAATATAATCCTTTTGAAAAATTTGACTACTTTTGATTCATAATTTATTATGAAAATCAAAATATAGGATAAAAAAGAACTATAGTAAGGATTAGGCCCCTTTTGTTTTGTGTGGTACACCTTAAAGGATCTTCACCTCATAATTTGCTTCCATTTGTGGTTGCATCAAAACAAATTTGGTAATTGCAACTCCCAAAGCTACAACATTCTTTGCATGATAATCATTTCACAGACAAAAAATAAAAATTGAAGGAATACAACTTTTCACAAACTTGATATATAGGAAGTAGGTATAAACATAACAAATCACATATGAAAGAATAAGTTATATGTTATACCAATCATTATGTTACAATCAATGGCAAGGAATTCGAACATCGACATACTAAATTTAAAATTGTTTGATAAATGGAAGAACCACAATCAAGCATTCTTTGTTTCCATGGTATGGTGTAAACAAAAAAAAAATCAAAATTTGATATTTTTCATTGCAACACATTCTTTATGTGTTTTATCAATATTTGAAAAAAAATTTAATGAATTTTAAATTAAAGGTGGATAACATCCTAAATTATCATAATATTGTGAAGTTGATGCACTTATCAACAATTCAACTGTCAATTGGAGTAAATTTTCAATTTGTAACAAAGTGTCACGAGCATGCAATGTAAAAAAGGGATTAAAAAAATTAGCTTTAATGAGAATTTGTCCATGAAACTTTGCACATACAAAGAAACCCCATAAAGAATAATCTTCCACATCAAAAATTTCCATTTTTCATAAAGTTTAAAGGTTTATATTAAATGATACGGAAATATTCGATAATGATGTTATTGTAATGTTGATGATTATGATATTTTAAAGTTGTAAAGTGTTCTTCCATTAAAGATGTAGTAGGGTTGATTTTTTTTTTTTGTCGTTCTACAAAAATAAAATGGGAAGTTGAAATTAATAAAAAAAATGTTTTGTTGTTCAATAAGGTGTTTTAAATATAATTTATAAAATTATTGGTGTATACTTGCATAAAGACACAATTATGAATCAATTTTATATTCTTAGTTTATATAATCGGTCTTATTTTTAAAACTCAAATCAATTGAATGAGATTTTTAGAAATATTCAAAATGAGTGAAATTTTATGTGTTACTACTTTTAATATTATAAGTATTTTTAATTTTGACACAAAATGTGTACACTATATTATGGAAACACCCCATAATCAAGCTATAGTACAACTTAGAAGGTCAAAAAATTTTGAAATTTTCTTTTACAAAAAATAATTTTTAATTGCAACATAAAAATATTTGTTGTCAAACATCAATCAAAAAGCCCTAAAATGAAGAAAATTTGTATTGAAACGGCCTTGGTTACAACATGGATATGTAATTTGTTTTAAAATGTAAAAGGCCATGGAGATATTATTCAAAGTCCTTAAGAGGTGTCCTGAATGTAATGGAAGCATTATGCCTATAAAATGAGGAAGATCAACTATCCTTCCAACTTTTTAAAACAAGTTATGCATGTAATGGCCCATTGATGCATATACATATGACATACATGTGAACACATTCCTTATAAAACTAGAATTTATAGAATTTATGGTCACCCCAAAAAAGAGGATTGGAATGATTTCAAATATTCAAAAACAATTGTTGTGGGTTACTTAAAGATCACAATTATTTGGAACTTTCTTGTTCATTAACACTTTAATTGAATATGTTACTACATGAGAATTGAATGGGCTATCTAGAAAATCTTAAAGATTTAACAAGGTTAGTACTATTGGAGTTCAACTTTGATATTTGCCCCCATCATCTAGTCAAGGTATGCAATTTCAACTGTGTCACATATTTTACAATAGATATCAACTGTTCACTTATCAAGGTTAATGTTTGTTGAAGAATTTGGCAAAGGTGGAACATGGCACTTGTTAGTTAATGGGCAATGATAGATGAAAAGATCACATCTTTGATGAACATTCATCACAAGTATTTCAACGAAGGTGTTAACATTTTGTATTGACACAAATGAGATAATCCAACACAACATGGTGTCCATGTTGATCATTGCAAATTTAAATTAACCATTTGCACCAAGACATTGGTGAATTAGTTTGAATTCTTGAAGGTGTTTAATGCACTATGAAAAAAAAAGGTGTTTTGCAATTGGTCCTACAATTCAATTTTTGAGTTGTAATGACCACTTGCAATTCATTGTATGTATAATGCAATTCATTACAATTCAATTGCAACTCTATGGAAATAACTCATTTTCAACTAGTATGAAACTTCACAACTACAACCATGACATCATGTTAACATTACTAATTTTCATCCATCCATTAAAATTTGATATGTGGCACTATGAGGAATTTTGGATTTTTTAAAAAATATTGATCACCATCGTTTAGTATGATTATTAATGATGGTCCAAAATTATGACATGTTTCGCAATAAAACATTGCGACATGGCATATTAATTGATTTTTTTAAAATCTCTATTTTAATAGTTAAATAGGTTAATACATAGCCATAGGTAGGTAGGTCCTATTATCTACATTACATACCTACTTACCTATTATAAGTAAGTAAAAAAATGTCGCAACCTTAACCTTAGGCTCACACCAAGGCAAAAGCTTACGAAGGTGCAAGCCAAAAGTGAAGTCTGAAAGTCACATTTCATGTTCCCGGGAGTGTGGGAGAGTGTGATAGAATGAACCCCCACACTCCCAAGTGAGCTCCCACTTTGGGAATTGGAGTTTCGATGGATTCCCAATGGATTTCCAAATTTTCAAAGAATGATTACAAGACTCAAAACCCATTGGATTGAAAAGTTCCTTAATATCATTGGAAATTTTTTGAAACTTAAATGTCTAAAATGAGCTCACATGACCCATTTGGGTACTCAAATCACAAGTTATGGCCAAAAGAAGGGTCGAGAGTCAAATTGACAATTTGACTCCCGACCATTAAAAGTCAAGAATCGCCGCAATTTCCTTACGTGTAGGTGGTGTGCGACATATTGTTGGAAAACTCTTGATGAGGGCTACAACTTTGCTTTGGACTTCACCTCAATCAAAGGTCTACACAAAAAGTTATGGGACTCCAAAATCACAATAGTCCTAATTTTGAGAATTTCGAGACTCCCACTTGGGAATCCCGAGACAAAATGATATTTGGGTGTTAGCCCCATGGCTAAGCACATAGAATACTATAAGGGGGAAGGTGGTGGTGGTTTCCCTCAAGTTCGAGCCATGGTGAATCTTCTGAATTCATGGTTGCTTGTGGTTCGTCTGTGCAACAAAAGTGCTACAATTATGCACTAACCAACTTGTTTGTTTGGTTTGTTCAAGTGAATTGCTTGTCAATCTTCTTAGTCCCCATCTTGGAACTCCAACACACCCCTCTACCCCCAAAGTGCTACAAGCTAGGGAACGTGCCCCAACTGTATCCTTCCATTGTTTTCACATTTAGATTCATAGTTGAGTCTACCAAGGAGTTTGGGGGTGTGCCAAAAAATAAGACCTACTTACTTATGGAGGTAAACAAGTAGGTAGGAAAATAAAAAACTAGGTGAATTAAATAATAATTATATAAATATTTTTTTAATTTTATGTTTTACATTAGGGTTAAGCTTTTTTGAGTTCATCCGAGAATGGAATGTGTATTTTAATGTGAAAACATAAGAGAAGACACGTTCCTTATATAGTTTGTGACATGGGATTCAAAAACAAAACATATGGGTTGAATCTTTTAGTTGTTTTTTAGTTATAATTTGAATTGCAACTACAAACAACATTTCCCACATACTGTGTGTTTGTTTTCCATTATGTAAGTCCTATAATTAAATTAATAGTTATCTAGTATTTATATGTGTGGTTCAATTATTTAATATTTAATTATTTGAAATAATTATTTAAAATTATTTACTTAGTTTCAATAATTTATTATCAAAATAATTTATCTGGAAACTAACATTTTGAAATAAAAAATAGTTGTAATGTAGTTATTATGTTAGTGGCACATTTACAACATTTTAAAAAATAGTTGTCACATGCAACTACAATGTAACTATTCAAAAATTCAAACGTGATTGATTACGAATCTATGTATGGTGTGTATAAATTATTGTATAAAAGACTCATTTTCAACTCACTTGCAACCATAATACAATTAACTAATTTTTTGATGTGACAATTTATTTATTAATTCTCCATATTTCTAGTGGAGATAGTTGCAAAGTAGTTGTAATATCCAAAGATAGTTGCACAATAGCTATATACGAATTGTTTTTTAGCTCTAGTTGCAAGGCAATGTGAATTCGGTGGACGTGATTTCTTATAGTGATGATTCATAATTCATTGAAGCATGCATATGGGCATCAAGCCGATAAGTGATATAAATTAAAGTTATTTTTTGGAGCTAGGACTATAAAAGAAGCTTGTGCGGATGACCTTGGCATTTCAATGCCATGTTTGCAATGCCAAATCAGTGTGGCTAAATAGACATGATTTCATTGGGTGGAAATATGAAATATGTGATCATGGCCACACCATGAATAATGAAAATGGAATCATTATGTCAAACTACAATGTCATATGAGGTGATAGCACATTTAGCAATGCGCAGACTATCTTTGTTTGCACAAAATAAAACTCATTTTTCTGATGGACACAATTGAATTCATGCTAAATCAACCTTTTTTCTTCCTACAACAGCAGCAAGTGAGTTCCATGCTTTTCTTTTCCAATTTTTTATTTCAAAATTGGCAACTTTTGGCTGGAAAAACACATTCCAATTTGCACGCCAAAAACATGTTTTTCAACATTTTTCTCAAAACAATTCACAAAATAGTGAAATTTTGTCACCAAAAAAAACTCACATCTAGTTTCATTGAGGAGGTAGTTTAAAGACATCAAAGTTGGTATGAAGGAGTAGGTACTAAGGGGTGAGCATAGGTGAAGGTGTTGGAATAGGATATGAGTCAAAAAGTTGACTGAATGGGGCAATCAAGAGAACATTAGTACCCAACTACTTATGCCAGGTTCCATGTTGGTTGGAGGACATATTTTCCTCTTTTTTTTTTGCATGTTTCATTTAATATTGTTGATGGAACTGGTTCATAAAATTATCCCTTAATGGTCCTAAATATACTTAAGTCATGTGCCATCGAATGTTGAATGCAGCGGTGGATGCATCACACAACTGAACATGTCACTTCCACTTGACACCAAATGTATACTCTAATTGTTAAATGGCTGAGATCCATCAAATTATGGATCATGAGATATAACTTCCTTAGGGTCTCCTAGTCCAGACGTGAGACGAATTCTGAGGACAATATTGTGAGCCAGGAGCCACAAATTTTCTCTCTTAAGCTAACCTTTTGTTGGGTCTTTGATGGAAGTCTCAATGCATAGTGGGTTACTCTTTAATTTTGGAGTTAGAAGTCTGCACGTTGTCTGCACATTAATGTGTACGGTGGAGAATTTTTGATTTTAGGGTTTTGATAAGTAAAGGGTTTAGTTGATAGATTTAAGGAGTTAGTAGTTAGTTCTTATGAGTGAAGCAAGGTCTCTATTGAAACTGATTTCGTGAGTAGTAATAACATGGAGATTTTCAGCAGACTTGGGTCTTCAGATCTCTTGTTCACAAAGAGAATAATAGCTCACTATGGATCCTTGGGAAGTGGGAGCAATAAATGGGAAAAATTGCTCTGATACATTCTTGCTGTGGTTGTGGGGGATTTTACAGTGTAGAGAGGACGAAATTTGCATCCTATGTTAGAGTAGCTCCACCCATACTTAACATTTGGCCCTGCACTAGCATTTCTCTCATCCAGGTTTACTTATTTACTGCCCCACCTGTGAACATGAACTTGGGACTCTAACAGATTAGAACCTATTAATAACAAACCATGAGGACTAGTCAATATATTTGGCCAATCAAGAGCAGGTGATCTTCCTCATATGATTGTTGTGCTTATTGAAGATGGGAGACAAAATTTGTTTGAATGTTTCTAACCTGTGTTGTCTAACTATTCTAGTTCTAAGTTTATTCTGATGTTTGTTATGGCTTTTGCCAGCCTCACCATATTGAGCACAAATGCTGAGCCGCAACCATTTTACTGGACTTGTCAGACAAATATTTACTGATCTTCATCCAAAAGATGCTCTGTAATGTGTTAGTGGAGTTGCTCTAACAAAGGCTTTGTTATATCTCATTGTAAGGATTGCAAGCTTCTCAAGTCTCAGAGTACAGAAGTTGTGTATTCTGTAAAGACACAAGATGTGTGTGTATACTTGAAGTTGTAAAATATCAACTCTTTCTGAATGTTTCCAGCTGTATGTTGTTATCTAGAGTGTTTCAGATTAAATAATTTAGTTCTGCATGACAGCTTATGTGGGGACCCAGAAATACTAGACTTAGCGCAAACAAACAAGAATCCAAAGTCAATAATAGAATCACACAAGAGACATCACCCACTGTCCCAAATTCGAGTCTTGTAACACAGTTTGCAAGGGAGTGAAGCCCATATGAAGAATGAATTGAAAAATCAACACATTTTTTATTGTGAATTTGCAGAGAAGAAGAGAAAGAGCAGAATTGTCTGTAAAGGTTTTCTTTAATATCTCAGGCCCATACCATCAAAATCTCGCGAACTGGACAAGCCAATAATTTTTTAAAATCAAAGACCAAGTATAGTTAGCAATGCAATACCAAACAGAGTCCTGCACCTGTCACACAAGCATTTTGCACAAATTAGTATGTGCTATATCTTATCAGTGTCAAAATATTTCCAATTTTCTTCTGAATCTTCATGATCCAGAAAAGGGAGATCAGGTAATGACCAGTGTGTGATCATTCTTTGATTTTGTTAATAACCACCATTCCATGTATGTGACAAAAATCAGAATCAACAAACAGTCAGTTCTGGCTACTCAAAAAATCAGAATCTAAGAACTGCCAATTCTAGGTGTTTGGGGGAAAAAAATCAGAACCAAAGAATCACCAGTTCTAGGTATTTGGAAAAAATCAGATGCAAACAGCCACTAGTTTCGGTTATTTCAAAACCCTGAAAGAACCACCAGATTCCATGGAAGAACCAGCAAAGAACCATTGCTTCTTGAATGGAACTTTTGAACCTAGTAGGGCCTCTACCAGTGTTTGCCACATCCAACATATAGTGTCCATCCTCACCCAAAAACATGAAAAATTGGACATTATAAAGTGATAGACTATTTAAATGCTACTACTTGGTCCAATCATTATGACTAGACCATGAAATGAACTCATTTCATTTAGTGACCCTTTTGGAGATCACTATATTCTATACATATTTACAAGTCCAAACCAATGTCATGTCGCAATAACATATTTTGGGTTTTGCAATTGGTTTTTATGACTATGTATTAGTTAGAAAGAACATTTATGACTATCATCATCATTAATTGCATTAGTTGAGTAAAATGACTAAATTTTTTATCATCATTAACTTTGGTATGACATATGTCATGTCATGTGCATGCCATGTCAATTTGATCATTTTATTCAACTAAGAGTTAATGATGCATTGATAGATGGATGACATGTGTTAAAACTTATAAACACATGTTCAATTATGAGTCATCACACATGAACAAAAGTCAAACTAGCTTAGTTTAGGTAGCTAGCCTAACCAAAAGTCAATCTAGCCTACCTAGTTAGCCTAAGTTACCTAACTTTGGCTAGATGGTCTACAATTAAAATCATACTTCAACCTCCTAATGTAAGTAGTTTAGATTAGGCTACCTAACTTAAAGATAAATGGCTTGGATATTATAAGTTGCAAGAACAAGGACTTGAACCCCTCACCTCCACTTTGGGATCAAATCCTCATCCATTACACTTTCACATTTTTTATATTATATTTATTAAACACAAATTTATAAAGATTAAAATGTTTAACTTCAATCAAATTAGGCCACTCTAAGTTGACATAGGTCTACCTACCTATTACCTACCAACCTAAAATTAACCTAGGCCTCCCTATGCTAAAAATAAATTAACTTAATATAGCTTAACTAAAAGTACTTAAGCTTTAGGTTAGACTAAGTTAATTTAAACATGGCTAAACATAATTATTTTAAATAATTTTGGCTAAAAATAATCACATAGGCTAAACATGATTAAACATGCCTAAGCACCTTTAAACACATTTATTTAAGTTAAGCACAAATGAAAATTGTTAATGTATAACTAAATTTATATCATTTATATTTTAAATAATATTTTATACTAAATATGGCTAAATTGTGATAAAATTATAAATTAGACTAGGTTATAAAAATTTAAATTGGCTAATAAAATGATTGGTCCTTTGCAATTGTAATTTTTTAAAATCATTTTTTGTTAATTACATGAGTCATAAGGTTGACTATTAACTGTTAAAGACATTATTAGTTGTTTCATTAATCATGTTGAACATTGTAGTTGCATAGGACAAGTTGTAAAAGATATGTTCAGCATTATGAACATTTTTGACCAATCAATAAATGTCATTCTATTGAAATTAATGTCATGAATCATTAGGTTGATTATTAGTTGTTAAAGACATTCTTAGTAATTGTTTTTATCATGTTAGACATTGTAGTTGCATAGGACACGTTGTAAAATATATGTTTTAACATTATGAACATTTTTTACCAATTAATAAATACAATTTTATTGAAATTAGTGTCATGAATCATTAGGTTGACTATTAGTTGCTAAAGACATTCTTAATCATTTTTTTAATCATGTTAAACATTGTAGTTGTATAGGACAAGTTGTAAAAGATATGTTTTGGCATTAAGAACATTTTTGACCAATCAAATGCAATTTTATTGAAATTAGTGTCATGAATCACGAAGTTGACTACTAATTGTAACATATTATTGACGTATGGCATGCCACATCATCATCATTAGAAATTGAATTATTATTAATTATTATTAGTCGCAAAAGTAAATGGTATTTTTTAATTCCTAATTTTAAATCATTCAAATGTATTAATATAAATTCAAATATACATATATTTACTCAAAAATTGGACAAATTGTTGTATTGATTATAGTTGCAAAACCATAATGCCACATAGCATTTTGATGTTATTTGCAACTACATAGTAATTTTTGTGACCAAGTAGTTATAAACATAGTAAAAAAAACAAATTATAAACATATTTTAAACCGGTCACAACACCCAAGATGTATTGTTGTGTGTGGGTATATCTTTTATTGATATACCCATTGGGTATGGATAGGGTATGTCATTTATTTGAAATTTTAAAAAATCAATACACCTTATGAAAGGTATACCCAATAAAATTGTAAAGCTGAAAAATTATACCCTATTCCAAACCTTAGATATATGTAAAAAATACATGTACCCCAAGTCGAATAATATGTTTTGATATCCAAGTAAGAAAAATAAAGGTAAATATGACATAATTAAACTTTAAACTTTGTTAGTTCTATTTATTAAATGAGGTGCAACCTTCCCAAGGTTTTGTTTTTGGCAATAAACCATTATAATTGGCCAATCACAAAAAAAATTCCTCAAAATAATTTTTTTTATGCAAAGATGATGTGCATGCCGTTTGGCCCACTTATATAGATGAAAAGGGGTGAATTAAATGAACACAACATGTATGGGATAAAATTGAGTTGTTAAAAGAAGATAATGAAGATCAAAATGTATATGTTTGTGTATATTTGTGGTCAAAGATGAATCGAACACTTTGGTTCTTGGATTTGGACATTGGATTTTGCCTTCAAAATTTGTTTTAAAAGTTTCAAAATGTGAACTTTTTTTTCATTTAAAATAAAATTAAAAAATAAATACACACTTACTTTCTACCCCAAAAAGGGCATGTGATAGGGGTACTCAAACCTTACCCATCTACCATAAAACTTAATTTTTGTATACTTAAGTTAATTTTTTAAAATGATTTTTTAAAAATGTTTATATACCTTTATTTAATGGTTAAATAAATTGAAAAAAAAATTCCTTACCACTTAAATAGACATAAAAAACAGCATATCTATACAAAATTGATCCAAACCAATGTAAGGCAATTATCAAAATCCAAGTGAAAACATATTACGGTTTCAAACCGATTTTCTCCTTGAATAACAATAAGTATCATGTTTGGTGATACCCAAGATGAAACCCACCTTGTCAATTTTCACTACTTTGAAATTAATTAGCTCTTTAAAAACTATTTTGTTAAAAAAATGAAAATTGCCTGAAATAATAAAAACACCCTATGTGGTGGTTTTCAAGCTAAGAATCTAGGTTAGGACCTAGGAGTCTAGTAGGTAGGTGAAATCAATTTAATAGTGATGATGGGAGTTGCACCATCAATTCCCACAAAGAGGTTCCATCAATGCAAAATTCCCTTTAATTCCTAGGGCAAAACTTAAAGTAACATTTTAAAAAAGGATTTTATGATGTAATTAAGATGATGATCATCCAAAAAATAATTTGGCCAAATTTGGTTATATACCATACATGAAAATAGAAAAAATCAAAATAATTTTCTATATTCTTGGCTACCTACTATAACTTATCATAAAAAAATTGCAATTTCGATTTTTTTTGTTCACAAGTTGATGAGTTTGGGCTTTTTTTCCATGAAAAATCATTTGTTTAGGTCAAAATTAGTGTTGTATGTCTTTTAGCACATCTACCAACCAATGTTGGGCGGTTTTCACTTTTTTTGAACATTGTCGATTTTAGCTTTTAGAATGAGTTTTAAGAACTCTTTACTTTTTTTTAATTTATTTTTTTAGTTGTGAAGAATTGCCCAATTTTGAAAGAATCAACAAAAGTTAATTGCCAGATTTCAACTAAAATTGGTTTCCATCCAATTTTCATTTTAAAGAATCTTGGTCCCATGACTTTTTAAGGAGGACCATCAATTCTATCCCTAGGCTACCCTCCCATATGTGAGAGGAAACTTATGACTTTTTTATTCAAAAGGATACATGTGCCAATGCCTTTTAAGCTAGGCACTGGCACATTCAAATTTTTAAATAAAATTGTGATATCATGGGACTTTGCATAACTAATGTTGTAACCTAATGGTCAATCAAGCTTTTGATGTTAAGGAGGTTTTGAGTTTGAATTCTCATTTTACAAGGCCTATGCCTATTTTCTCAATTTATAAATATTAAAACCAAATAGGCATATAAGGAAACTCTAGTAAACACAATTCTTTGTAAAGTTAAGAAACCATAGCATTAGAAATTTAAGTTTGGTCTAAAACTGGGTGAGATTGAAAAGAAACCTACAAAAAAGTACATTAACCTTCAAGGGGGGGTGAAACTTGGAAATGCACCATTTTTGTGCAAAATTGAATTCCATTCACCTTTGACCCCTTTTCAATCATAATTTTGTAACAAAAAAGAGGGGCTTAATAAACTCCCAAAAATCACATTGAACATGCATCAACAATCCACATCAGCTGTACAAATATATTTCACATATTCAAATAATTTATCCTTCAGACTTCTAATAATACATGTTCATGAAGTCTATATGTCCAATGGCCATCATATGCGTTAGAACTAGGTCTACAAGGGTTAAACCTTTCTAATTTCTCTCTCTTGAACTTCAATTGATCAATTTGGCATGTCCAGAGCTTCTTTTAACATCAACACAAACTATCACCAACAACCTCAAAAACATAATTCCCAAATTCACCTAAACAACTTCCACACTAATCACTTCTAATAAATTTTATGAAGACACCCAACTACACCTCGACAAAACATTTGAAACCCAACTAAAAAATGTTGACCTCCCACTTGCTCTATAAAACAAATTAAGGAAGTTTGGCAAATGTTACTCCATACTCATTGGAAAAATATTTCCAATCCCAATTGGGTAGTAGAATCACACATTTGAAGGTCCCAGCTTGCTGGGTACTCTTTTCTTTCATACAAAACACTCAACAGCCCCACCACATTAATCACTCAAACATGTTCACTTGCTAATTAATTGTTCACGAAATCCCTAGAATTTTCATCATCCCCCTAATCCTTGACCTGTATATGTAAACACATTCTTTTTAAAAGGTCCATTTCGTAATGGAAAGAGCAAAATCAACCCTCAAAAAGTTGATCACAACTTACTACTATTGGGCATTCTTCCCTTCAACATAAGGCAAATTTTCAATCATTCTCTACACACAGATCACATAAAACCAACAAAAAAAAAAAACCTTAGCTTCCAAAATTTGTGCTTCTTGTAGTTGCACCACTCCTATTCTCTAGAACTTGAGTCATTGTCTTCCATTCAAGAATGAAACAATGAACATTATACAAATCCTTAAACTTCCGTGTAGAACTAACAATGAGCTTATCACCACATTAAGGATTCCTTTAGGAAATCTTTATGTGAATAACAAAATGACAAAACAACAAACAATTTTCGGCACCATGAATCTAATGGAGATCATCTTATCCAAACCCTAAAATTTCCAATCCACAATTTTCTGTTATAGTTCTTCTTCAAGGGTTTAATTTTTCATTTTTTCTTCTGTTGGCACCCACTAGGGCAACTTGCTTGCAAGGCCTTTTTTTGCCTTAACTCTTTTTCACATTTTGCATTGTTATTAAGAGGTTTTCCCTTTTTGTTTTTTCTCGTGCTTGGTTAATGACATCCATATCTTTGACTTTGCCTAGGTTATTTCCTTTGCTTTTGATCATTTTGCTTCCTAATTAGCTTTTGTGAGGTTGTCTATTTAACCCCGTAGATGTTTTATTTGGGCTCTGTTTAATTTACCTATTGGGTTTGTCCTCCTTATCAAATTTTGTTGCCCTCCCAATGACATTAATATTTTTAGGATCCCTTTTGGCTTTGCCTCCTTCACCTCCTTTTTTTTGTTAGAGACTTTAATCGAGGATGTTTGGCATGTAGACGTGTTCCCAAGGTTAAGGTATGTCGAAGTCATTTTTTGGTATCTTCTTTTGTTATTTTGCACAGAGGTTTGCTTTTTGCTTTGTTTTTCCCCTTCTTCTAGGTTTTTGGAGTTAACTTGCCATTTTTTACTCCACCTCCATGGGAATTTTTGAGAGACTTTTGGGTCAATGTTTATTAGAGTGCCTTAAGGCCTTTTTAGTTTGTCAATATGTGGTTTTCCCCATTTTTAGTGGGGGTGTAGGGTTGATTTCTTTGGAGGTCATTGCTCTAGCTGCCTATTTAGGAAGTTGGGCTTTAATAGCCCTTGTCATAGCATCTAGGTTTTTATTAGATTCTCGCACGTTTTTGTTGGAAGTAATTAGTGTAAGCAACTAAAGGCCATTCCTTTTCTAGGTGCATTTGAAATTAGTGTGAGAGCTTTTCCTCCCATGGGCTATGGCAAGTGTCCCCCCTTTTGAACAATAGGTCGAAAAAGGTGTTGATCACTTGTAGGAGAATATTTGAAAGAGATTACATGATCATTCCTTTATTAACATCCTTTTCGATTTACCTTCTGATTCGCATCAAACACATTTGAGGTCATGTGTGAGGCTGGGGGCTAGTGCTTGGTAGATAACTTGCCTAATCACACTTTTCTTCCAAATGTGTTTAGGTGTTTTCTCCACCACATTGTGCATTAAATTGGGTATTTCCCATCTTTTAGTCCTTGGGGTGTCACACTGCATTTGTAGCCAACCTTTGGATCCTATGGGGATCCATCTTTTTCGTTGCATGCATGGTGAAAAAAGAACGGTTTCGCATAATGTTGTGCGATATACTCTTGTGACCATTGTGAAAAATGCAAGATTTCATGTTTCATGAGAACAGACCCATGTCCTTTCACCACCCACTTCATAATTTTTGCACCATCAAGTCGACATTGTGTTATTAGCTGATGGTGTTTGCACGTTGGTAAACATTGTCATTGTTGACCTCATTCAAATTGATTTGGTGTTACGGCCTACATTTTTTTTGTGGGGTTACGATAATAGTTGTAATTCAAGTGAAAGATGGTATTTATTATAATTGGCTTTCTACGAACATGTTTCTCCTTCTAGCTATAAAGGTTTTCAAATGTCTACACTAACTAGCAGACCAATTTTTTCATTGACATGACAACATGATGTGGGGAGCGAAAGGCACTAAAAGCTTTCCTCTCTCAGTTTATGTGCATTTTATAGGTAGAAGGTGTCAGTGACATTACAATGTGCCTACACGATCTTTATTTGAAATGTGTTGGTGTGATAAGTGAGGTTTTTTTTAAGGAGGTCCTCCCTTTTCATTATTTGATATGCTTCTTGCAAGAGGAGGGGCTTTGTGAATTGGATGTTCCCTCGTGGTTTGGTTTCTTTTAGTGGTTCTTTTGTCTTTTTAGACATGGGTCCTTCCTTTTTTTCTTCCCTTGTATTTTTCTTTTTTTGGGTGCTTTGATTTATTTATGATTAGCGGGGTTTATTTATGAGCACCTCCACTGCTGCTACATATATTTTCACTGCTTCTACATGTACAACTACTATAATTACCTCGAACCTTGTGCATTAAACGTTGAGTTTTAGCATTTCATACCCAGATTTAATAAATTTTCCTTATTTTGTGGACCTCATTCAAAGAGGAGCTAGGGGGTGAAAAAAGGCCATGGATAGGGTGAAAACACGACGACTTTAAGGAAAACTCTACTAGATAGAAAAAAAACAGAATTTTTTAATGTTTTTGGCTACTAGGTAGAACTTATCATGTACATCTGGCAATTTTGATTTTTTTTTTTGAATTCTGGCTAATTTGGGCCATGTTTTACATGATTGTATATGTCCAAGTCATATTTCTCAGGTTGAAATGTGGCAAAAATCCTTCAGTAAAAGAAATGTTGGTATAGATGCCTTTGCCATTTATATGTCCTCAGTTAAAGTGTTGAGAATGTTCATTGTGGGTGGTACCATCTGGAATGTGTCTTTGTATTACGACAATGTAATAGAGTCGGATATGCTACTAAGCTTACTACAGAAAAAAAAATAATTTAAGCTTAGAACCAAAGGTTGGATGGTGGTCACTTTACTAAATCCTAGATCTGTTAGGGACTAATTGAAATCACTTCCCACACCTACATTTCACAGGTTTGAGAAAACAACACCTTAAACTAGTTGGATAGTTCTTGAAAACAAGGGGTGTGTCACACTGTGACCTTGCCATTTACATTAAAAAATATTTTAAGGCAAAAGAAGAATTATGAAAACTCAAATATTTCACAATGCAAGAATATAATCTTCAAAAAATCCTCTATAAGAAACCAAAATCCTTCAAGATATTATAACTCTATAACTAATTTCAAGTTTCAACACAAGCCAAGATATCATCTTTCACAAATCCTCATATAAAAATAGACCTATTACGTAGGGGCCAAAATCCCTTAAGTTATTATACTCTATAATGAATTTAAACACAATATCCTTGCCTATGAAGGCAAGGCCAACAAATTGCTAAAAATATGCGCTTGAAAACACAGTGAAACCAAGGCATTTCATCAGCAAAGCCATGATTGCATTAACAAAACATTGATCTTCAAAAGCACAAATAGAAGTGCCGCACTCCCTAGACTCTCATGGTCCACCACCTCTGCTTTCCAAAGTACTGCAATTTTGTGAATGGTTTTGTGTAGTCCCTAGTCATGACCTGAAAGAATGAACTGAATGGTGATGAGTAAGTGGGTTATTTTACTTAATACCTAAATACAACACTCTCTCAAAAGGCTAACATTGATCTTTCTTCAAAAGTAGGTGCTTGCTTGCAACACATACTTTTCCACAACACTCTCTTTGGTTGGGACCACACCACTACCCCACATTGCTCAAACACCCTCTTGACAAATCTTTTTTGCACAACTTGATACCCAAAAGAAGAAGAAGAAGAAAAAGATATGTCATCATATCTTGCTCTTGTGAAAAGGATAATGCATGTTCTCATATCTTGCTCATTAAAAGAAGAAGATGAAAAAAAAAAGAAGTGTAAGGTAATGCCTAAGGTAAGGGGCACTTATTTCAAGAATACCTTGCTCGCATGTGTAAAGCATCAACATAATGATTTTATCAAACATCAACACCCTCTAGACAAATCTTTTTTTGCACAACTTGGTACCCTAAAGAAGAAGAAGAAGAAGATAGGTCATCATATCTTGCTCTTGTGAAGAAGATGATGTGTGCTCTCCTATCTTGCTCATCAAAGATGAAGAAGATGAAACAAAAACAAAGTGTATGGGGCACTTATTTCAAGAACATCTTGCTCCCATGTGTAAAGTGTCAACATAATTCTTTTTTCATCTTTTTCTGTTGATTCCTTGATGGGGCATGATTAAAAAAAAGAAGAGGTGGGTGTTTTGGAAAAAAAAGAATTCCTACTCTAGCAGATTTTGGTGAGCATTTCACTTTTTGAAGGGAGTGGGCATTTTGCTTTTTAAACAACTCATAATCTATGGACGACAAATTTCATTTGATAACATGCCCTGCAAAAAAATTTATGCCAATTCTTTACAATGCTATGGGAGAATATAACATATTCACGCTCCAAGAAATTTGCTAGTGTGTTTGAAAGGCACCTTATACTTGTGAATATCCCCATCTAGAAAAGAGAAAAGATCTTACAACTAAATAGGAATGGGAGGATATTAGGTACACAGGCAAGGTATTTCCCCTTCCCCTTTGTAAATAGAGGTGTAAGATTCCTCGTAAACCTATTGTCTAGGAATCTAGGTGAGTTTAAGCTTATAAGAAGGTTTGCCTACAGCTTTATGTTCAGTAAGCCCCATCCCTCGTACTCCTATTGTCTAGGAATCTAGGTCTGTTTAAGCTTATAAGAAGGTTTGCCTAAAGCTTTATGTTGGGTAAGGCCCCATGGGTGGCTGACATTTTGAAAATGTAGTGATGAACGAGCCTTTTTTTATTTTACTGGAAAACTTTTGCCAAAAAGTGAAATTAAAAATAAAAAAATTGAAAATGGACTGATTTTGGAGAGTTCCCATTGCCAGTAGTGAGTTTTTTTTTTTTGTTTTCTTGGGGCCAGATGTAAAATAATTTTCAGTGTGTAGCCATTGATTTAGAAGGTTGATTAAAAAGTTTGTATTTCACATCAGATTTATAGCCAAATTTGGCTAAATGTTCCTAAGGATGATCATGACTTCTTCTAAATCTTCCTATGGCTGATTGCCACTTAGGCTACATTAAACTTTTCCTGAAGAAAACGCCAGGCTTAACCCATCTACCACCTCCTCAAATTGGGAATGCACTAACCTTGGGGCTTTAACTTACACTTGACACTCAAAAGAAGAATAGAGGCCAGGTCAGATCTTATCTTCCTCATTCAAGGAAGAAGGTGTTACGGGTATATCCATCATTAATATTCATATGAATGAGTCCATCCATATTCATCCTTCTTTATTAATTCATTGAGGCGTGCACCCAAAGTTTTATTTACTTATTTATTTACTTTGATGGGCTCATCACAATTCTTTCGAAGCATTGGACACTGCCAAAAGAACCCTAGAGATGCTTCCATTTGGGTTCCGACTTATAGTGGATATACATAAAAGTTCAACTTTTGCCAAAGCATATAGGATAAAAGTGTGAAGCTATTGGGAAAATCTTTGGGAACAAATTGGGAGCAGAAAACAAACAAAAAACATTCTCTCTCACAAACCCAAGAGACAAAACCTGGGCCCTCTTGAGTGCATGTGGAGCCTTCTCATCGGTAGCATGAATATTATGGTCCTAAGACTATCTCTTAGCATTTTCAACCTAGGCTAATGGAAGGAAGGAAATGAAAGGGGAGTATGGGAGGAGGGGGGAGTGTGGGTGTATATATATAAATATATGTAAATATATTCTCATAAGTGCATGTTTCATGTGGGTTGTTCAATGTGCAATGAGGGGGTGGGAGGTGGGGTCCTCTACAAAATGAATGCATTCAAAAGTGCCATGTTTATGTAGAGAAATTCCATATGATGAAAATGGTAACTAACTAAGAAGTACCAGTGTTTCTTTTCCTACCAAAATAGAAAAACGGGAATATTCTGTCACAAATTCCCAGTTTTTGGGGCAAAATTTTATCAATTTTGGAAGATTGTTTTTTGTTGTTTCTGACAAATTTAGTCATTTTGACTCATTTGAATTTTGGGGTGGTTTTTTCCCATCAGTTTTTTACAGCTAGGACATTTTTCTACAAACATTTTTCACCAATTGACTTTATGTCCTGTTTGGGTCTCAGTGTTTTTTTCTTGGGCGAAATTTCGCCAAATTTTGACCTGAAAAATATGATTTCGACCTATACAAAGGATTTTTAATGAAAAAAATGGCCCAAGTGCGGCAGATTTAGAAGGAAACAAATTCCAGATCACCAGATTTTATGGTGAGTTCCAGTAGATAGATAGAACGACTCTGGGTTTTTTCTTCTTTCACATCAAGTATGAAGCCAAATCTGGCTAAAGCCTCTAATGGGTGATCGCCACTTCAGCTACATCACAAAATTGAAAAAAAAAAAAACCCTAGTTCAATTGCACATTTGTAAACAGTGTATAATTTTTTTAAAAAATATTTTTTAACAAAATAAATAAATAAATAGCCCCTCTATCTCTCTTTTCTATCTAAAATGAAAGAGAGAGAGAGAGAGAGAGAGAGGGGCAGTGGTGGCAGGCAAGTGGTACCTAGTCAGAAAGGCAGGAGTTTGGAATCCTCCTCCTCCTCATTATTTTGATTATTGAATTCAAATGAATAAAAATAAAATTCTCACAGGCAAGGGATCTTTACATCCATTTTGAGAATATCTATATTCTTCTGCAGAATTTGAAGCAAAGAACTTTTTCGCATTAAGTAAGAAGTACAAAAACAGGCAGAGCAGAAAATTGAAGGAAGAAAATTATTGGAAGTATTTAATAGGATGTGATGGCAACAAGTGACTAGACGGATTCCAGCTATGGAAGAGATGGTGCAGCACCACCACCAGCAGCAAGAGAAAGAGGAGGAGAATATAGAGAAGAAGGAGATGATGATCGTGGGCTTGGAGCATTCTTGTTGATTCATCACTAGGTTGCAATTTTCACCATTTCTAACTTTTTTTCTGAGGTATCTATTTGCTCCTTCTCCTCCAATTTTTTTGCTCTTTTTGGTGGCTGTTTTCTCTCTTTGGGTCCATCCAGCTTTGTCCTTGGCTTTTGATGCCGCAAGTGTCCATCTTAGAAGCATCTGTTGGTGCATGTGGTTGCTTGTTGTCTTCTTCTTCTTCCCCTGCATGCCTTTGGTTTTTCAAGCTGAAATTTGCACTGAATTGAATGGCACACTGCAACCTCGCAAACGTCTGTCTTGAGGTCTACAATCTGCTCCAAAATTTCTGATCCCAGAGGAGGTTGCAGTTGCTTCTTTAGCACTGGTTGAATGGGTTGAATGGTTTGAAAAGATGTTGGGCTTCTTGGTATGTGGTGCTGAAATTATGTACATCACTTTGACAACAACTTTGGGTTTTTGAGTGATTGTTGCAGCAGCTACGTCTTCTTCTATAACTGCAGGAAGGGTTGGGTTGTCATGTTCTACAGTCTCCAACTTTGTTGAGATTGCAAGCAGTATTATTGTGTTTTTTTGTTGAACAATGTCTTTTGAGATTGGGCAATTTTATGACTACTTGCTCTGAATTGATAGTCTACCTTTTGGACATCTGAAAAGCTCAACAACTGAATCAAATGACTTGTTCATGGAATGACTGCAATGTTCACAAAGGTGCTGTTTTTGAATTGCAACACCTACCTATCAAGCTGCACAAACTCTAGTGAAGTGACATACTTCATGAGCATGTGGGTGCCTTGTGAATGATGGGAGGCTGGTATCTCTTGATACAGTTTTGATTAAGAGCTTTGTTTTGATGCAAAACTTTAGCAATTTTGGAATTTTGTGTGTTGAAGTTCAGTCTCTCAGCAGTTGAATTTTTGCAGAGTTACTCAGTCTACAGCACAAAAGACCAGTGCAGTGAACTAACTCATTCCACTTGCTTGTTACAATACCGAGGTTCTAGCTATGGATGATGATGAATATCTTTTGAGTGAGAGAGTGGATCTTGACAAGGCACTAGTGTTAGCAAATATGGATAGCTCTTTAAATTGCATTGAGCACTGTGTACATCAGTTGTGGGCACCTGTGGAATGCGAACAAGCTTAAACCCTGCGAGAAATGTTTTCATGGCCATATGGAAGTTTAAGAAGGGTGTAGAATTGCAGGTGGCAATATGCGTGCGTGTTGTAGTGACCACTGTCAGGCAAAATGGGAGTGTCACCTGTATTGTCACAATGTCCCAGGCACTTTTGAACAGTTTCTTGCAGTTGAAACAACACCCTGGCTGCTCAAGTTATGAATGACAAGTATCTGTCTTGTTTCCACTAGATTCCAGTTCATGGCAGATTTAAGCTTTGTATTGTATGGAAAGCAAGTTCTGTATACAACTGTATGTTGAAGGTCTGGAGCAGGACTTACTACCATGAATGTGTCTGTTGCATTGAATGCGAAGAGAGGCCTGTCTGCAGTATGTGTAAACAGTGAGAATGTGAATGAATCTGTATGCTTTGTTTTCTGGGCATTCTCTGGGTATTCAATTTGGGTGTCTACATTTTTTCTTCCTCTTGGGACTAAGACAGACACATTGTATGTTTGTGTGCATGTTTCTTTTTTTGGTTCTGTAGTTGTTACCATGGCACAGGTTCTACAAGGAAGACACAGCTATTCATTCAGAATTTCTGCTGAAGATTTGGTTAATGTGCATTGCAAGGAGGCCAAGCATTTCAATGTTCGTGCAGCAGGGCTTCAAGGAATTCCCCTAATGATCAGTCGTGGATCAGTTTTTGCTTCTGAGATCATGGCAGTGGCAGCAGCAGCACCCATACCTTGCTTTTTTGGAACACCTACAGCACCAAAACACATGTTTTTTGAGCAAAGTCATAATTTGTGCTCACCAAGGGCAAGGTTCAAGTCTGGCAGGAGGTTGGCATGTACTCCTCAGCCCATCACATATCAAGCAGCTTCAGATTCATCAGAATTGGAGGAGTCTGCTGATGGCCAAGTCTGTTTCATCATTCTCTGCCTACTGTGTGTTTTGTTCTTGCTTGAGAGGAATTCTCAATCTGGGTTGTTTTTTTCTCCTGTTTACATATTAATGCAGAATTGCAAAGACGAGGCCAAGTTTACAGAATCCATCATGTTAGTCAGCTTCAGATAGCGCCATGTGCATTTGGCAATGCTATGTGATTTAAGGGCCTAAACCCTAAATCCTCAATCCTAAAGGTCAGGATAGTACGGTTATGTGATCCTGCGTATCTGCAGCTTCTCAAATGCAACAGTTGGGAGCTGACTACCTACTTGTTGTGCAGATTGCAAAATTGATGGCAGCAAACAAAAGTCTGCTGGCAAGGATTGCAGAGCTTGAATCCTTACTCAGAACAAGAATTTCCATGGAAGATGTTCCAAATGTAGCATCATTGGTCAAGCAATTGAGCACTGAAATCCAAGTATGTATCATGTCCAAAGTATGCATACAACTTCTGTAAGTATACAATTTTAAAGCACAGTGTCCAGGTTTCCACAGTAATGTGATGTGCAAAAGGATTCAGTGTCACTGTAACATCTAGAAATTGTAACTTCTCTTGCTGCTATAGTTAGTGTTTGTCACAAAGTTCCATGCACAGCTCTCAAACATCTTATTTGTTTTAGTGTGGAATTCTTATTGAAGAGGGGTAACTGGTCAATGGTTCCAATCTCTGAAGGAATTGCCAGGCTCAGAGGAAAGTTTGTCACAAGAAGACATTGGTGGCTGTAAAGAATCTGAAGCATCACATACTACAATGCCAAAAACTTCCAGCATCCAGTGGCCATCTCCAGACAATGATGTCCCGTTCTGGAAGAAAGATTTCTCAAAAAAGAAGGCTGCAAGTTTGGAACAGAGTGAGCTTGAGGAGGTGGGTAGTTCAAGTTCAAGTTCACAAGTGATTGCTGATAATGACATAGCCTACATAATACATGTGACGGCAGAGATGGCACCCTTGGCGAAAGTGGGTGGCTTGGGAGATGTGGTTACGGGGCTTGCTCGGGCTTGTATTGGAAGGGGACATAAAGTAGAGGTGATGCTACCTTTCTATGAGGCAATAGCACGGGATCAGATTGAAGACCTTGTTGCTGTGGATTCATATTCCTCTTATCACCGTGGAGAGTGGGTGCCCATCCAACTCTACCGTGGCAATGTGTCTGGAGTTCCAGTCCTCTTTCTTGAACCAAAAAACAATCGTTTCTTCAAAGGGACAGCTATCTACGGAGGTTCATATGATGATGAATTAGAGGCTTATCTTTTCTTCAGCCGTGCCTGTCTTGAGTGGATGCAGGTCTGTGCTTCTTTGTGTGTTTCGTTTCTAAGTTCATTCTTTAGGTGTTTTCAGATGGGTCTTGAGGTGCCAGGTTTTGGGGCTACCATGTAGTTGAAAGAAGCTGACAACCCAAGTGCACAGTCATCTTGCATTTTCTAGAAAAGCTGTTATGGAAGGAAGTCTTCAGGTTGATTTTCTTTTGTTCAGTGGAACAAGAAACTGGCACAGATACTTTTTTTTTTGTCAACAAATGTGGCTTCCAGCAGCTTGCAATTTGGAATTGGTTTGTTGGGTGAACTTTGTTGCAGATTACCGGATGTCAGCCAGATATCATTCATGTGCATGAATGGCAGACAAGTGCAGTGGCAATGCTGTACTGGGACATGTACCACCATCTCTCCCTCAAGGTAGAGAACTCTCTGCTGCATTTTCATTCCGTCACCAAAATTTCCTTCTCAGGGTTTTTGGTTCCAATGTTGAATCTTCAGGCTTTAAACTGAACAACCCATCCACAGATGATTTGGTGTCCTACAATCACTGACCCTTTGAACTGTGTTTTGTGCATTTGGGTTTAGGGTTTAGATGAACCCTTTGTCTTGAGAGAGGTGTGTAGATGAAACCAAGTGTGCTGAGCAGCATCGATTCTGATTTGCACAAGGATTGAAATTGCACTGTACTCTGTTAAGCCATGTATAATTACATCTATTAAGACATGTTGCTTCATTCATTGCAGAGGCCAAGACTTGTATTCACAATTCACAACATTGAGCACTTCGGGGAGTGCAGGTAAAGACATTGATTTAAGGAGTGTGTGTACTTCTTCCTATGCTGTTTCATTGTGTTTGTAGTTCTTGTCATGTATTTGTCTGCAGCGGCATATTCTTCCTGGACCATAAACCCTAAACCCTACAGACTTTCTTCTCTGTACTGACAACATTTTACATTATGTCTGCAATTTTGTAGAGTTGAGCAACTAGACATGTGCGGTCTGGATGGACAAAGTTATCGATCAATTGAAAAGGCAAGCTGCCTATCATCTTCCCCCCTTGCTGTCACATCTTTAGCCTTACTGAACAACCATCCAAATCTAGCAGATGTTTAGGGTTTAGGGTTTTAGGGTTTCTTCCCCCTTGCTTGATGATGATTATTCAGCAAGAATGTTTCAGAGAACTTCTGACATTTTCACCTCTTACTTGGCACAGACATGATCTCAACTTGCAGATCCATACTTAGCATTGCTGTCAGATGATGGGATTTGGATCAAAGCATAAGCAACTGAATTGCAGGATTCTATGATCTGAAATGGCTTACTGGATGCATGTATGTGCAACTAAAGGATCTGATCATGCAGGCAATTGATGAGCGAACTGTAGGACACAATCCTGAAAGACTAAGTTTGTTGAAAGGTGCCATTGTCTACAGTAATGCTATTACGTAAGATGACACTGTTGTTATTAAGACTCTCTACTTGTCATTATACATTCTTTTTGAGCTGTTAATCCTTTGTTGCAATCGTGGGTTAGGGTTTAGGGTTTTGCATATGAATCTGGCATATGAGAGAGAGACCTTGATATATGGGTTTCATTCTGATTTGGCCAGTAGACATTTTCATTGTTGAAGTGGATGGATCTTGGCCAGATTCATGATCTTTTTGCATGTGTTTTTACTGTATGTATGATGGCATATGAATAAACTAGACTATGATGCTGCTGTGTATTGTTTGATGCAGGACTGTTTCACCCACATATATGAATGAGACTCTCTGTTCAGGATGGATCTCTGCAACCCTCTTGAAGTATCGCAGCAAGTAAGACTTCCTATCTTGCCAGAGGAGTACAGCAAAGTTCTTCTAGATCTAGCTTCCTGGAACTTCCAAGTTCAAGAAGGAGAACACAAACTGTCAAGTCTAATCTCGCTACACTGCTCAGTAACAATCTGAACTTGGAATATTAGGTTAGAAATTCTGCATCTAAGACAGTTTTGCTGCAGATGTTCCATAACCTTAATGAAGGTCTCCTGGAATTCTCTGCTGGACATGTTCCTTGATGATAGAGCAATTTAGCTGAGTGATATGTCTTTGCAGATACTCTGGTGTGTTGAATGGGATTGACACAGTGATGTGGGATCCTGCCAAAGACCCTTATCTACCATTCAATTTTGATGGTGAGTCCCTGGTCCTCCTCTTCAGCACCTCCTTGGCTGAGATGACAATTTGTGTTGAGCTTCCTGATGGTCATGCACTAAACCCAATATTTCCTATCATTATGGTTTTTGGCTCTCCAGATACATTTGGACTTTGGGTTGCGTGCATGATAGCACATCAGCTGTTCGTTGAGACTGACATCCTCTGATTCACTGCATCATTTCTCAAACCACCCAAGTTCTTTGATTTGGGTGGTGCAGCAAAGGATCTAGTAGGGAAGCAATTCTGTAAGCACTATATTCAAAGAGGTCTTGGACTAGAGTTCAACCAAGTGCCTATGTTGAACCCACTCACATTCTCACAGAATGAGAGGCGCACCCCTTTGGTTGTGTGTATCACCCGACTTGTGCCACAGAAGGGTATTCATCTCATTCGCCATGCCATTCTACGTGTTGCTGAGCTGGTAAGCTAGAAGACAATTCTCCTGAAATTCTTCCAGCTCTTGCACAGTGTTGTTTAGGGTTCAGGGTTACCCTAAACCCCATTCATCACATGCCATTCATCAGATTGAGTGGTGATATTGGTTTTCAGAGTTGTAATATCTGAGATTATTTTTTTGCAGGGGGGTCAATTCATACTGCTGGGCACATCTCCAAATCCTTCTACTCAATCTGAATTCCAGCAGTTAGCTAATCATGTCAGTGTTCTTTTCCCAGTCATTCTTTTGAAGCTTTTATTGCATGCACACACATACTTATACTCTTGCTTTGTCTTTCGTTGAGTTGGTAGTGGGTTCAAATGCATTCATCAGAGCTTAGAATACTTTAGATCATCATCATGTAGAATGATCAGGTTTAGGGTTTAGGAGCAAATGTATGTCAAAAAACTCTGTCAGGTTCATCTACTGATGATGGATCTGACTCACTGCAGGTCAACAAAACAAATGTTCGGCTTATGCTTACGTACAGGTACACAAGTCTCTTTCAGTAACACTGTTGGTACTAGTAACTGATGTAAATGACTAGTAATGGATGTGAAGGCACCACCAGCATGACTGGTGCTGAGAAACTTGCAGAGAAGTTCCCTCTGACTATATAATTATTTGTTTGTTTGTGATGACAGTGAGGCGCTTGCACATATGCTCTATGCAGCAGCAGATATTGTATTGGTGCCATCCATCTTTGAGCCTTGTGGTCTCACTCAAATGATTGGCATGCGCTATGGAGCGGTAAATCTTCCTTTGCCATTGGAACCCTTTTTCCAGATGTAGTTTTATAAGATATTGAGCTGGCTGTGTGCACTTTACCCCTGGTAGATTTTTGAAGCATTGCTTGAACACCCAGTCTTGGTGTCTGTTGATTCTCAGATGTGTCTGAAGCCGTCTTTGATTTTTGCAGATTCCACTGGTTAGGAGAACTGGTGGATTGGCAGACACTGTGTTTGACGTGGATGATCATTCAAAGCAAGACTGTGCTAATGGGTGAGATTTGGTTCTGAGCTAGTAGAGAGTCTTCCAAGCTACTGAAGCACTCACTGCAAATGCAGTCCTTGCTTATAATCAATCACATGCAGCAGTGCCCTTTTGGTTGAAGGCCAATCCTTTGCAAGGTGGTTGTTGAGCTGTAGACTTGGGATTCTCTTGCAGGTTTGTTTTCAATGGACTTGATGAAGGATCTCTTAGCAGTACACTGGAACGCGCCATGAGTTACTACCAGCAAAGTAAGAATACATCCTTACCAGCGGTCTTCTTTTTGTGACTTTTCAGCAAGTGTTGAGAGCAAAAAAGTCCAGTGCAAATTGTACAAAGTCACCAGATTTTGAGATTTTGTTTTTTGTTAATTGCCATATTTAGACAATAGGTTCAAGCAGGTGGCCAAGATATAGCAGGATTCTTAAAATTTTCCACTTTCCTCTCTGACCATTAGCCAAATTTGGCTAATATCTCTTGTGGATGATCACCAACGTGGTGACTACATAAAATTGAAAAAAAATCCCTGATCACTACCACTAGGTTGATGCATACTCATATATACCATGTACATATACATGGCTAATCACTAGGTTGATACCTACTTGTACATTCTACTGATAAAATGGAGAGAAGAAAATTAGAGATTATGCACATGAAAATGGATCCTTTTCTAAGATTTAAAAGTTTTTCTCTCCATGATGAGTTTGAGGATTTGGATTCTGCTGCAGGGCCTGATTGGTGGTTGGAGCTGACATCAAAGGCAATGGAGCTGGACAATAGCTGGGACAAATCAGCTGGCAAGTATCTTTCTCTGTACCAATCTGTACGGGTGAGGTGAGAAGCAAAAAATAAATAGCTCTGTTTGGCATTTGTAGCTACAGGTGCTTCTCTACATCATGTTGGGCATAAGTAAAAGCGTGTGCAAAGTTTTGAATTCAATTTTTTTTCCATTGAAATGGAAAGCTGCATCAACTGGTGTATTGATTGCATGGAGTAGCTGAAAAGACCCATCCTTGGATTCACTGCAATTTCAACCACATCTATCTCACAGACCATGTCTGACATGATTGGTGCTTGAAACAAAAATCAGATTTATGATCAGATATGAGCAAAAATGCAAAACAAACTCCCAAAAAAATCAATACTGAATGAAAACCTGCAGACAATTTTTCAATTGATGCTATCAAGACTTGGGATGAGGATGTGACAAGAATGTATTGGAGAACCATTCTTTGAGCAGTGTGGTTCTGTCAACCCTTCATCTCCGGAGATTGACCTTCTTGGCCTGAGTTTTTTCAACTTTTTGACCCCAATGGTTAAGTGGGTATACATAACTGGATATATAACCATCAGATTTCTGTCCTTGTTTTTAATAACAGCCCAACATTGGAAACAATCTCCACTTCAACTGCACGTTTTGTTTTGTTGAAACTATGGAAATGATTTTGCTTGTTTAATAATGGATATGCTTGAATTTCTTAGTTTTTTTTCCCATTAAATAGTCCTCAAAACTTGTTAAAATTCATATGTTTTGGAATATCTTTTTAGAGTTCATGTTGCAGTTTTTATGAGCCAAGCTAATTCCAAATGTTACCAACTCTTTGACTCAATCCTTTAAAAAGCATTTCACACAAAAAAAGACAGAGGCCGTTTAATTTTACTGTGCCTCTCAAAAACAAACATAGGGTGCGTCACACTGTGCCCTTGCCATTTACATTAAAACGTATCTTAAGGCAAAAGAAGAATTATGTAAACTCAAATATTTCATCATACAAAAATATAATCTTCAAAAAATCCTTTACAAGAAACCAAAATCCTTCAAGATATTATAACTCTGTAACTAATCTCTAGTTTCAACACAAGCCAAAATATCATCTTTCAAAAATCCTCGTATAAAAATAGACCTATTACCTAGGGACCAAGATCCCTTAAGCTACTATACTCTATAATTAATCTAAACACAATATCCTTGCCTTGCTTGGTAGGCAAGGCCAACAAACGCTTTGAAAAAATGACCACTAAAAAAGTTGAAATTCTCAGAATTAGGTCAGCTTGAATGTATGTATGTGCATAAATACTGAAGGCTTTATAATGGTGTCAGTAGTACCAAGCATAAGGTGCCTCTCAGCTTTTTGTTTTGCTGGCTCCATATAGCCAAAATTCGACCAGAAAATAAAGAATTTTTTTCAGATTTCTATACATGGTTCAAGTAGATAGCCAAAATATAGAAGGATGCTTTTAAAATTTTAATTTCATATTTAGCTTGTAGCCAAATCTGGCTAAATGTTCTTGTGGGTGATCGCCACTTTGGCTGTAACATAAAATTGGCAATGAAAACACTGGTGCCTCTGCACCAGTGTTTTTATTGCCAATTTTACGTTGTAGCCAAAGTCGTTATGATCCATAGGAAGATTTAGCCAAATTTGGCAAAAATCTAAATAAGAGAGTAATTTTTTAAAAAAACATCCTTCTATAGTATTGGCTACCCACTTTAACCATGTATAGAAATCTGAAGATTTTTCTTTATTTATTCGTTGAATTTTGGCTATTCATAAACTCAAAAGGCACAAAAAATTTTGACACTTTAAATTTTTAATATAGGTCATTGGCTATATATATATATATAGCCACCAAAATAAAAAGGCAGCTTTGGACCTAGTGGGGTCATCGCCTCACGAATTTACACATCCATGTCTCATGGTTAGCGGATGCTTTTTTCATGATTCACTTGGTACGCTTTCTCGTGTAGGATAACGCCACAGGAGCGTCCCCAAAGGAGGGCCCAGCTCCCAAGCAGTCTTTCACGTACTAATAATTAATGTTCATATGAACACTCGTAGAAATACCACATTTTACATAACACTTTTAAATATCCACGCTTTAAGTGTAAGTAATCTCTTTGCTCTAATTAGTTCAGCATCATGTTTAATTAAGTAATCTCGACCTTTAATCACATCAGCATCATCATTAAAAGGGTCGCCCTTTCTCTTTATCTAATAATTCCACATTCCATCATCAACACTCCTTGGTACTGTCCAGCGTGGGGCGGGTACTCGATTTATGTAATACCCGCAGGTTCTGATTATTTGAGACAAACTCAGCCGAATCAAAGAAACGCCGGGTCCGGGTGTTCTTGAAAATTTTCAAAATCGAAGAGGAATCACGGGGTGTCGGGTCTTTGGGGAAAAAAAATCTGCTTCAAAGAACCGTCGGTTCCAGGTATTTCGAAAGCTTCAAAGAACCGCCGGGAATCATGTAAAGACCCGGTGGTTTTAGGCAGATACTAGATTTTTAAAGAACCGCGATCCTGTACGACAACCGGGTACTTGAGTTTTTGATAACCACGGTTGTATCTGGTTCTTTCACAACCCTGCTTCTCGACTTTGATACCCGAATTGATACCCGGAGGGGGTTTGGTGCCCAATTTCTAATCCCCGCCCCTCCACTCAGGTAATGCCCTCCCTACTACTCTTCATCTTCTTCTTGCCCTAATAATTTAATATTTGTTTTGTAGTTTGAAATTTGAACTGTGTATTAGAAATAAATAAATAAATACATTTTTAAAAAAAAAAAGTTTGTTAATGATTATAGAGCGGCCCTCAGTAATCCATCATGAATGCTTGTGATCGCTTTTATTTTTATGCTCATTGAGAATTAAAGTCCTCAAACCACGTGCAACATCATCATCATCATTCCTCACCCATATTTTCCCGGGAAGAGATGGAGAGAAAAGTTGCAAGCAATGAACACCAGTGTGTTGTTTCTTTAGAGGGATTTCTTAATGTAACCTACCCTACGTGGCTATCATCATCCAAAGGAAGATGTACAAAACATGGCGATCAGGAGTAGGAAAATGTAGCCAAATCTGGATATAAACCAGAAACCAAATATAAAAATCTGACAATTTTTTTCTAATTTTTTCACTTTTTGGCGATTGAAACCTTCTCCAAAATCACATCATTTTCCAATTCTTCATTTTCTATTTCGCCAGTAGAAGAACAGGCTAACATTATTATTCATGAAACACAGGAGATAGGAGAATCTGTCTTTAGTTAAGTTTTGCCAACAGACTTGTTGCATGAAATAAAGGGACCGGTGTGTTTTTTTTGAAGGAATTTCTTAATGTAGCCTAAGTGGCTATCATCCATAGGAAAATTAAAAAAAGAACATGGCGATCAGCCATAGGAAGATTTAGCCAAATTTTACTATAAATCTCAGTAAATCAAATATAGAAATCGGACAGGTTTTACTAATGTTTTCCCTGACTTTTGGCGATTAAAACCCTCTCAGAAATCCCATCGTCTTGGAAATTTTATATTTGAATTTCGCTTTTTGGCGAAATTTTTCCAGTAAAAAAACAGGCTGATATTTTTAGTAATGAAACACAGAAGAAAGGAGAAAAGTTTTGGCAACAGATTTGTTGCAAAATTTCGGATGGTAGGCTACTTACTTTATTGTTGTTGCCGCCGCATTTGCTTTGTTGTTGCTCTTCTTCTTCTTCTTCTTCTTTTATTCTTCGTTTATTGTTGTTGATAGTTTTGTTGTTGTTAGAGAGTGGATTGGTTGTATTAGCTCTCGGAAAAAATTTCGAACAAAATTTCTATATTTTTTCTTTCTTGTTGAGAGTGGATTTGGTAGTAATAGCAGTTGGAAGGGTTGGTTCTTTGGATTTGAGGAAAACGAAGGCTTTTGTTTGCTGCGAGGAACAAAGAATGTGCAAATTGTGCAGGAGTTTTGCTGACATTCTCTCTAGAACAGTACGTACCTAGCGAGCGTCGACCGATCGACCGTTGGTACAACAACAACCACAAAAAGCACAATTCATTCCATAGCCATGTCGTGTGGCGTGCCAAGAGGAGGAGGGGAAAGCCAACAGCAGCAGCAGCAGCAGCGAGGAATGCGAAACGACAGATCCTTATTGCTGTTGTTGCGACGACCGGATTGATTGTTGTAAAGGTATGAAGTCTGGACTCTGGACACAAAGAATTGCATCATCGTGTATGATTGTTGTTTTGCGCCGGTACTGAAGCCGTGAGCGGACATGATGATACTTGATCAAGCTTGTTTGAATTCCTTCGGATTCTTTTCGTAATTCTCCGCATGTGCGATTGTGCTTTCAGAGCTTGTTTGTAATGTTCTCTTTTGCCTAAAGGAAGGAAGAAAGGCTTCTTGTTTGGACGTCACAAGAGTTGGTGACGCCAGAAGGCCACATGGAGAGTCATCAGTCGGAAGTCGGAAGTGCTGTGAGAATCGGTGAGCGAGAGCGAGGATGGGTCAAGAGGTGAATAGGACGAAATTACATGGAATGTGATCTAATGCGTTCGGTTCTGGATCTAAATCTTCGAGGATAAAGCAACATTCTGAGCGGAGGAAGTCTGCAGATGATCGATCATCCGCACTTGAGGAGAAGCAAAGTTTTTGCTGCTGCTGCTGAGAAAGTGAAGAAACAGCTGTTGCTGAGAAGGTGAAGAAAAATCTGTTGCTGAGAATGTGAAGAAACAGGGCTGCTGATAAAGGGAATGTAAGAAAGTCTTGGCTGGAAGATTGAGGGAGAGACTGATGAGACTGAGGGCACAGGACACGAGTATTTGTTTTTGTACAACAAGATGGTACAGGAACTCTCTGATCATCATCCCCTCCCAGACATCCATGAGCTGTTTTCTTATTATAATGATGTTTACTTTCAGGGCAAGCTCAGTGCCTGCACTGTTGCATGGAGTAGCTTGCGAATGTCCCTGTATGTTTGCCTTATCCCCCCTGCCTGCCCACTTGCTTCTTCCTCTCCTTGAGTTTCTTGAACAACACTAGAGTTGTAAACTGTCTCCACAATTCTCAGGTAGGGTTTGTGGAGACAGGCTTGCTGTCAGAATCGGTAGCACATCCAATGTGGAAACACTGAATTGGTTACTGCAGAACACAACATGTCTGGAGCTCCACAAGGACTAACCTGTTGACATTTGAAGCTCATCTATGCTCACAGAATTCTACATCTTTCCAGTCTGTAAACATTTCAGAATTCTTCACAGGACACTTTTGGAATGTCATTCTGATGCTAGTTAGGAACATGTTCTTGGGAGAATGTGGAGTCCAGAGCTGCAGGTGCTTGCAAATTCAGTGGTGGGGGTGGATGTGAGATCAGGTTGTCGGAACCTGTTCTCAAGTTGCGCCCTACAGCAGACTTGAAGAAGACTTTGCTCCATGAGATGATCCATGCTTACATCTTCAGCACCACAGGCAACAAAGACCATGAGTAGGAACTCTTGTCCCATGTGTCTTTACTAAAGTTTGCCATGTCAGGCATTTTCCAGCAGTATCCAAATGCTCAGCTTCCTTTACTTCTTGTACCTTGCTTTGTATTTGCTGTATGTCTCATTTCATTCTTGGGTCCTTTGGTGATTGATGTGTTTCAGGGATCATGGTCCATGTTTCCAGTATCTCATGAGGTCCCTCAACCAGTTCTCAATGGATGATGACCAGGTATCCCCCCTGCCTGCCCGCTTGCTTCTTCCTCTGCTTGAGTTTCATGTCTGATACATTTGATCAGCACAGGACCCTAAACCCTAAACATATGGATCACCTCTCTTCCCCTTTTTCTCATGCAACAAACTTTTTGGGTGGGATGCAGAGACCTGTGAATGGCTACAACATAAGTGTTTGTCACAACTTTGAGGATGACATGGATGTTGATCAGGTACACCACTGGAAGCTAGAAATTGTCACCTTTTTTCTACATTGATATATGTTTCAGAAGTCACTACACTTAATTGATGAGCTTTTGCTGGGTTTTTGTAGTACACCTGAACTGCAATTGTGCAATCACATTCAGATTTGGCCCTGGCATTTGTCAAATGCATTATCAGAACATTGAATCCTGCTATGGGAAGGAACCCTAATCTGACAATCTAAGCCATAAACTGCTGATCTGGACTGTTTTTATCTGTTTTCCATGATAATTGGCTTTTGCACTCAGACTGCGGGAACAATAATCTTGCACTTTCATCTGTATGTGGCTGATGTTTGGTTGTATATGGCTTTGACAGGAAAGTATATGTTTATAAGATGTGTTCATGATAACTGGTTTGCAGTGTGAGAAGTGTGGTGACTCTGTGAAAAGATCAAGGAATGAGGCCCCATCAGCATCAGATTGCTCGAGGGATGGAACCTGTGTACCTGGTGGCGAATCTTGCCCAGACCCAATTTGTCACTGGCACAAGTTAGATTTCTGTGCCTTTAAAGCCAGATTGTTTTGATAAAGGGCATTGAATTAAGAACTGGATACAAAGGAAGAATTATGTACTCAATTCACTACTTTTGTTGGTGACAGGCATGAAACTATGTGTGGAGGAGCCTATCGTAAGACTGCTGAGCCTGCAGGATCTATAGTCAGGCACAAGCTACAATTTAAAAGCAAAGGTAGAAGTGTGTATACAGCCAAGTCTGCTGGAAGCTTGCTCTTGTGCTCTACATGCTGGGTTTCATTCTTTAAGCTTTTGTTTTGTTGATGTGTAATTTCTTCATAGCAGTTAGTTTCTGTAATGAAAGGGGTTAATAAGTCCTACATCACATAGTGTCCTTGCAAGCAGTCAGCAGCTCCTGAACATTGGGGGTTCTGAGTCACCATGATGCCTCTGATATCAGGTGGTCATGTCTCCTCAAGAAACAAGGTCTCTTGTAGTACTGGATCAATACTGATTTCTTTCTCTTTTTGTGCAAAATGAAGAAGTGCATGGTACTTTGGCTTCCAGCAGCACATCTACTGTTGGCAAAAAGTGTTCAGCAATAGGTTGCAGCAATGGCACAGCAAAAAGGGCTATGGCTCCAAATTCTAGTTTCGACCACTACTTTTCTGCATGTGAGAAAGGCTCAGATTCAAGGCATGGATCTGACAGCCTAGCTGAGAACCAGGTGTTGGATCATGGGCTCGGCAATAAAGCAATTTATCTGAGCAACAGTAAATGGGCACCTAAAGACAGTGAGGAAGAGATGGAAATGTTGAGATTTAAGAGAAGACCTCCAAGGTTACGGAATCAAGAGCCAAATATGCCAACAAAAGAGACCATCACCCAGTCACAAATGACGGGAGTCACCTCTAGGAAGAGGCAAAGGCTGCAGGGGATGCAGATAGCTGGAAAGCAAGAGAGGGAGCCAACAGTAATTATTGCATGGAAACAGTGGTGTATGTTTGAAGATGAAGAAGATGGAGAGATGACAGAGGCACTAGTCAACAAGAGGGATGAGCGTCGCA
>Ga0116231_10002167_pt1 | contig 41078 bp, 29 predicted proteins | sample S1TSphgellanicum_2_FD_89695 | JGI IMG/M metagenome (GOLD analysis project Ga0116231, IMG submission 89695) | Host-associated microbial communities from peat moss isolated from Minnesota, USA - S1T2_Fd - Sphagnum magellanicum MG | ecosystem: Host-associated > Plants > Peat moss > Unclassified...
AGGCAAAACCTGAAAGTTTTGCTTGCAAGGACAACCAAGAAATACAGACAGCATGAGATATCACATTACCACAGAATCGTGGGACTGCTTGATGCCACCAAAGCAGTTGAAGCTTCTTTGACTCACTGGTTGCATACAGAGCACTCACAGGTGGATGATGTGACACCTGCACATCCACAAAAACCCATACAATGTACCCATAAATCTTACACCTGTGCCAATCTGCTATGCTTCATGTTGCAGCTCAATATCTGCTAACCTAATTCTGCTATATTCTATGGACTGACTTCTTAGATCTAGATCAGAAAAGTCATGCAAACAACAAACAAAAAAAAGCTGCCAAAGTCACAAACACTGTATGGAGGTATGGAAGACAGACCTGAAAGAACTTGTCTAGAATGTGCACATGTATTTTCCAAGAATGAAGAATAGATAGAAGAAAGAAGCGAAGTACCTACCTGTTCACAAAGCACATTGAGATCACCCGCAGAGACATGGTGAGTTTCTCCAAGAATAGGGTTGTAAGGAGCTCTACCAAAGGGGGCAGGCCGAGTAGTAGAGATGTGCCATCTAATGACAGCTAAGAATCTGTCAAGAGGAGAAGCAGCGGCAGCACACATGCCAAGCAAATCTTGGTCACAACAGTACACAGATTCTCCGTATGCTTGCAGCTGCGATTTCGGGAGATTGAATTGCGGAGGTAACTGGAACTTTGTTAGGTCAGATCCAGGAAGGAAGCCTTTGAATAGGTCAAACAAAGAGACATGAATGCCAGTTTTTGATCTACTGTCATCCTTCCCACTTCCAGCTTGCCTGTCTAATTTGCAGGGAGATGTCACGATCGGAACCTTCCTTAAGACTGCTACCGGATGATCCTTCTTTGCTGCTGAAGAAGAAGAAGAAGGAGAGGAAGACGGTGTAGTTCCATATTCTTCTTCTTCTTCTTCTTCCTCTTCTGAAGAAAAATACTCCTCTGGAGTTGCGTACTCCAGTTCTTCATCATCGCCCACAGGGTTGATTGCTGCTCCTGCTTTTGTATAAGAGTTTGACCTAGAGTATCCATTCTTTCTCAAACTTGCGCTGGGGCTCATTGCAATCTGCGCCAAGGGACGATGATTCCTCAACCAGATTAGGCTTAGAAACCATAACATCTAGGGACGAAAATTCCGCCAAACGAGAACTGATCATGCGCAATTGGAGTAGTTCTACCAATCATCGCACGCAGGACGTGATCAAGAGAGAGCGCACTGCTGAAAAGGAAATGGAATTGGATTTCGTTCCTCACCTGAATGAATGCAGGAATACAGAAGAGAGAATCGTTTTGCGTAACTGAACGTTCTTTGCGAGTTGATCAAGCCTCAGCTCACACCAAATCTGTCGCAATGGCCCCGTGTAGAGACAAAATAGAGAGAGACAGTGTCGAGAGAGAAGACACAAACACACGGAGGTCTTATCGCCTTGAGAGAGACTCAGATAACAAAACAGGAAACCGGAGGAGAGGGGGGAGATCAAGAGACGTTGCGACGCCCGAAGAGTTCGATGACAGAACTAGAGAAAATGTTTCGATTACAGCAGAAATTTGTGAAAAAACAAGCAGGTGCAACAACATCGACGATTGGAGCGAACAAAAACACGCAGAGATTGAGTGAGACTGAGAGGCTTGTTAATTTTTGTCAGGGAAAGAATTACTACACCAAACCTTAACAACTAACAATTGCAGCAAATGTGACAACAACGAGAAAAGAGAAGAGAAACTGTTCGGAACAAAGCAAAATAAAAAGAAAACAAAGAAGCTACTCAGAGAGGAAGTAAATATGGTTGCTAGAAATGACTAGAAGCTTTGCTTGCTCGATTCCGCCAAGCTTTGCGGTTCCTTCAAACACGACGCCGACAAATGCTATCTTTTCCGTCTCCAAAATTCTGATCACAAAAGAATAGCAAAAACGGAAACAGAAAACACGAAATTCCGCGATGCAAACAAAAATAGAAGAAGAGGAGTTTCCACAAACAGTCGCTCCACGACAAAAGAAGCTCAGATGAAGAAGTATAAATGTTATGCTTGCTAGAAACTTTGCTTGCTCGATTCCGCCAAGTTTTTTGCTTGCTTTGCTTGCTTACTCGCTCGATTCCGCCAAGTTTTTACTTGCTTTACGGCTCCTTCAAATTACAAAAACTCTCTGATCCGTATCCAAAAGAGGAGATGCAGACGGAAACACAAAAGAGGAAACTGTGCGACGCAAAGGAACAGAGGAGTGGGAGTTTGCATCGCCTCCGAAATACACACACGCGCTCTCTCTCTCTCTCTCTCTCACGTTTCTTTCTCTCTCTCTCTCTCGGAAGATGGCGGCGATGTCTTCGTTAAAACAGCGGCTCAGAAGAAATTTCTAAAATGTGTGCTGCTACACCCCCTAGGTTGCAGCAGCAACGCGGTCAAATCTTGAAAAGCAAAATTAAAAATAAATTTAAAAAATCATATAAATTAATTAACATGCTCAAATCCTGTAAAAGCCTGTCACAAGTTGAACGCAGTTCTTTTCTTCTCTCTCTTTTTTCTTCTTGTGGGGGGGGAGGAGGGGGGGAGGAGAGAGGGGGTGGGGGGCACAAATTTTGTCGTTTTTGGACCAAAAAACTTTGGGAAATTTTGGATTTGTAAATAAAAAAACTTCTCTAGTGCAACACACCACCTTACCTTACCGTGTAGGACTATGTATGGATGGTATCTGGACCAGAAACAATCTTCAGTTTCTGTCATTTTTCACAAAGAATTTAAAAATCAATTCGATCTAAGATAAGCTCCGGTTTCATTTTTATTACACATAATTTAGTTAATTAATTAATATTGATTTGATAAACTAGTGAAAAAAACACACGTCAAATTAGATATTTATGTAATGTTAATTATGTACAATCAATTAAATGCAATAACTTGTCTTAAATGTAAATGCAAAGTCAAGCTTTTTACTTTTTAAAAAAGAAAATGTTACTATATATATATATATATATATATTTGTAAAGAGCTTGAGTGTATTTGAAATATGCCTTGATTTAGGTTCTAATTCAATTTTAGAGAAAGGCCAATTGCCCAGTTGAGTTCCAAGGAGTGTATCAACAAAGCTTGAAAACTCTCTCGTTTGAAGACCTTAAAACTTGAGTTAGATCTAAACCCACGGAAACCCCAAAACCTAGCAACATTGATATATACTTACTTAGTAACCACCCAACGTTTGTCATGACTATAAACCTATCTATAGTAATCAACTTACATTATCTACCCATTTACTTGTGATACTTAACCCTTTACTTTGATAGTCCAAGGTGTAAATACGAGGGGTTTAAAGAATAGGTAACGTCCTTGGGATTCATCTGCATTCCTTTGAGTCATATGGGGTTTCCAATGGATGTTGCATTTGTGCATGCAAGGTCGTGTAATCCATGATACTCTTGTTTTCATTTGATTGCATAATGCACGACTCTTCACCACAAGTAGAGTGGTTTTCATTTCATTTGGTCCCACATTTTGACAAATGTTGGTTGCATGTGTTAAACTTGTCTTTAGTGAACCAAAAGACCTACAATAAAATTATATCCCCATTGAGAAATTTGTGGCAAACAATAATAATGTCTTTTTAAAAAAGTCTATGGTCTTTAATTTTATTAATGTATTTAGTGGTGTCGTGATTGTTATGGTCTCTGGTCTTTTGTGACGTAGTGCTCTTGAACTTTGATTTTTGGCCTTGTTACTTGTTGTGGATGTGTTCCCAATCCTGCCTTTTTAAAAAAAAATTATTTTTAGTTCAAGTTTTTTTCTTCATTGAGAAAGCACTTACAGGCCTCTCTCCAAATGAAGATATTTAAACAATCTTTAGCTAGCGAACATGCCGTGTACGTGCCTTCCCCATGCATTCCACCACTCACTTTCATACTTGTTTCCATTTTATAAAAAAAAAAGCTTAGCAAGGTGAACTGCCGACCCAGCGGCAGCCAAGAAGTTGAACCACCGACTACTATGGAGGAGCCAATCAGCCTTTTCTTAACTGAAAAAAATTCCAAAAAATAAGAGAGATAAAAAAAATTAATTCAAAAATTAAATTTGGATTTTTTTAAATTCCCAGAAATGAGGAACAATTAGTAATTTTTGTTTCAGATTTTTTATGTTTAGTTTTCAGTGTGTGGCCATAAATCTTACAAATTGACTAAAAATTTCATATTTCATATTCGGTTTATAATCAGATTTGGCTAAATCTTCTTAGTAAGGATGATTGCCATTTTTGTTTTCGATGTCTTCATATGCATGATCGTCACTTAATCTACATAATAAAATTCCTTTTAAAAGAAACGCTAGAGCCAAGGACCAAGACAACAAAAGGTTCAACAATTCAAACCTCACTTTACATAAAGATATTATATCTATGTAAGAACCTCGAAGAGATTGTTGTAAGAATCCTCCCACTCTTAAAGAGCAAGTATAAGAACCATTGGCCTCATGCCTCTCTCCATATGATCTTCATAAAAGTGTTTAGGGTCATGAGAAACTTTACCTCATGCTTTAGGATGATGGCTAAAGCTCGAAGTGGGAATGGGGCTGAAATTGACCATCAACTTGTCCTACACCCCCTTACCGAGGGAATGCCTCCATCTTGGGGCTTTTACGCTACACTTAATTAATAGTCGACATAATATAGTACCTGACAAATTAGGGTTCATTCGTATGATTAGGTCACCACCCACTTGGTCTTTTAGTAAAGTATCTTACTTGAATGATTGTGGGGGTGGGGAGATTTTTATATGCTCAAGGGGTCTTCACACAAACTCCCTATTTTAATGGGTTACTCGCCTCAACCTCTCCCATCCGCTCAACTTAATTAATCTTCAATATATAGACAAAGTGGCAATTAAAAGGTCTCTTTGTCTTTTCATATATGGCTCATGACTAGGTTTCTCTCTTTTTGATTGCCAAGCCACCACACAATTTGGATTCATTTGAAGCAACTTCAATCCTTGAGTTGTACTATGCCTTGCACCCTAGCTTGCATCTTGGTTCTTCAAATCATGAGCTCTCCTTTGAGCTCCTTTAGACCAATTGAATTTCCATTCAAAATGGTGTGCCATGTAGGTTTAGTCTTGATTTGCCACTTTTTGCCCTTGGACCCTCATCTGAAGGCCATGGGTTCAATTGAGATTCTCCTTGCAATTGGTTATAACTTATAACTAGAATGACATTGATGACTAACGGATTGGTCATAGAAACATCATCCTTTTGATACTCTACTAAAAAAATACTTGGTCATAGTGGAGTTGTACTCTTCTTCTTCTTCTTGTTGCTTTGCATATATGTACCCAAAAATGAGCTGGTCACCATTTTTTCACACTATTTTGTAAGCTTTTTTTATGTTGCATACTTTGGTGAGCTAGTTTGCAAGTCACTCAGCATATGCACGGTTACTCCATTGACAACCTTTTATAAACCTTAATTCAAAAGAATGTGACCTTTAGTTTCCCAACCAACAAGCATGATTGAGTGACTCTTTACTCTTCACCTTATTTTGCTATTTCCTCAATCTGGGTCACTTGTACTCTCAACCCTATTTTTTTAATTTCCTCCTGCATGGTTTCATTTTATAATGATTATATGAATGGTCATCTAGCCGTCATCAAAATTTGACCTTGTGTACACACATGTTTTTTAGCGAAATGTATGTCAACCAAGCGACAAATTAAATCCTCTATCACTTGCAAGGGTGAACATGAATTTCAACCAATTGGTTCGTAAGTTCTATGGTCAAATGATCATATGGTTAAATATACTCTTGTTAATGTGGGGTCAATATGGTTGAATTCATGTTATGAACAAAGTTAAAGTTTGAAATTAAGATTATTAATTACTTATCTATTTGGTTATTTGGAGGCTAGAAAATCAAGCATTGTTGGATTGAGTTTAGGTACCCTAGTGATAAATTCAACCCAAGGAGCAGCTTGATGCTAATGACAATTGACATCATATCATATGACTATAGTTCATTTTCACATTGCCTGAATATGGTTCAATTGATTTTGTCAACAGACTTAATAAGTAGATTTCAACTCAATCTATTGGATATTTTATTGGGGTTTTTTTTTATACTTAAATTTTCAATGTCCAAAATGATTCAAATATCTCCTTCATCATAGGTCTAAAAATTACAAAAATCACCTCCAAGAAATCTTGCTCATCAAGGACTTTCCAATAATACCAAGAGTGCCCTCCAATTTCCTTAAAATCTTTAGTTATTATTATTTTTATTATTTTTACAAAATTATTCAATATTCAATAAGCTTGACACCATACAACTAAAAAATACAAAACCACCTCAATGCACTTGCACTAATTGAGGGGGCTTTTCAATGATACAAAATGAGTAATGAAAGGCATTGTGATTTGGGAGACTTCAACATGACAAACAAAACAAAAACAAACTACCTTAATACTATCACAAAGATGCAATTCACCATTGAAACTGGATGTTAAGTAGGTCATCAAGAAGAAATTATCAATAATAGATGCTTCATCTAGTAGTTGAATCTTCTAAATTGTACACCAAAAATTTGAATTGGAGGTGAAAGTAATAGGTGATTATTATAAACATATATTGAAATTTTTTTTCTCAAATGAAAATTTATATGAAGATGTGAAGTGAAATTTGTTATAAGATTTTTCCGCATAACTTATACACTTACACTTATATGGAGTGCAAATAAATTTTATTATGTCATTTACATTTATAAAAAGAGTAAGTCATAAACGATATACACACACAACAGAGGTCATTACCTTTTCAAAAAGGAACACCTCATATGTTGGTGTGAAGATGGTTCATAATGACATTGGCTTGGAAGAGAATCTAGAGCTCGTTCTTGCATTTTGAGGCTTGTGGTGAATTTGACATCTTCATGGCAAATATGGCACCTTTCGACATTTGTCACAAGCACAAAATATGCTTGGGGGAAAAAACCTTTGATGATCATCTTGCACTAAACCATATTCTTTTCTTTTTCTAATGAAAGGATGTATTTTAATATTCTAAAGCATGCCTTGGCATATTCATGGTACATATCTTGGGCAGCTTTGACAATAATTATATTATTTTCAGAAATGTGCCATATGCCAATCCATAAAAGAAAAGAAAAGAAAAGAAAATCATCTGTGCTTATGTATACAACAAGCCTGCTTACGCACCTGGCTCCGAGAACTGCCTCTAGAGAAGGCAATTTTTCATAACATGGTTGAAAAAACCCTAATTCAAGACACCTAAATTCATGCTTACAAAAGTGATGTTTCGCACACCTAACAAACTTATTGTGTAACAACAAATCTCTCATATCTTGACTCCAGGTTGAAGCATCTTGGATCTGAAGAGTTAAGTACCAAGAGGAGTTGTGACTGGCCAGGAAGCAAGGGCCGAATGTGAACCACCAAATGAAGTGCGCAAACTTTGAAGAATGTAGTCAGTCACTATTCGACTTTTGTTGGTCACCAACAACTCCAACTCTGATATCCCGTGACCAAATAGATAGCACCTCCATCTCTCTCAAGGTGAGCTGTTTCTGCAGGGGACGGATCTTCTAGGCTTGGAGTTTTATCAGGTTTACCTCCCCCTTTCTTTAGTTGATATGTTTCATGTGACTAGTGGAGGTTTTGGGTGGTACTGAGTGGTTTCCCTTTCCACCTTGTGGTTCTGCCTCTTTTAGGCTGTTTGCTTGCCTCAACTATGATCCACGTCCCTTGCTTCTTTTTCTCTCCCTTTCTTGGGTGTGTTCTTTTTGTAAAGCTTGACAGGGTTTCATCAATAGAAAGTTGAGCAAGCTTGTGTAGCACACACGAAAGGAAGGACCAGACTGACTTGACCAGACCCACTTGGAAATGTCTTTTTTTTTTCCCCCCCTCTTCAATGGCCCACACAACTGGGTGTGTGAAGTTAGGGTTATCTTCACACAGATTTTTAGTGTACGGGCACATGCGCTTATTATAGATTGAAAGAATTCACGGTGCATATGAAAACAAAATGCTCATACTTGCACATAGCATCTTGTTTTTTTCCAAAATGCCTTGTGTTGTTTTTCTTTTCCATGATACTCGGAATGTATCACCCAAAAAAAAAGAAAAGAAAAATATTGTTGATTTTTACACTGTGTAACACCCTTGGGCACGGGCATTATCAAATGGGGCTTGCCTCACATGAGCCCTTACTCTGGTAATGCCCACGACCTTGAGCCTTTTTAGCCTTCACAAAAATGTGCCTCAAAAGTGGCATTTGTAAGAGTGGCATTTGTAAGAGCATCTCCAGCAGTCGTCAGTATGTGACTCTGCAACAAATATTTTTCACGTCCAAGTTTAGTTATTTACTTTTTTGCAACCCCACATCCATAAAACTGAAACTAGGACAGCAAGTGTGTGAGGGACTACTAATAGCAAACCACCTGGACCAATCATTATGATGGGCCAATTAGAAACACTGAGCAGCATTCAGATCATATTTATTATACACTTTTCTGCAGGTGCACAACGTTGCTGCGTCTTTTACCAGCCACCACAAACTGTGCAATCATGTTTAGCCAAAACCATTTTCCTGACCCAAACCGGCATATTTTGACTTTTCTTCCTCCAATGGCACAGTGCAGGATCACATATTCAGTGATGCACTAATATTGGTCATGGCTCCTAGTCAGTATAGTTAATGCAATTGCAATTCACCTTCTTGAATTTCATTGTTGAAAGCCCTTTTTTTCTTTCCAAATCTGTGTGATTCTAGTAGATAGACCACTCCATGTAGAGAATATTACACTTGTTCAATATCCATAAGTTATAACCATGCCATGTCCCACAATTAATTATTAATCATCATGAAGATGAGACTAGCTAATTATATGTTCATTTATTTTCAAAATAGCCCTTGATCCACGTCTTCTTGCAAACACTACCAGCATCATCAGGTTAGATCTCATGGAAACAACTCAACTCATATAAAATATCCAAAGGCTTCATGCCTATCCTTAAAGTTGTGTGTACATGTGTTTGAGAATTATTATAATTTATTCCTTTGGCTCACCTATAGGTTAGGGCATCTCCACCCACACCCACCATGTGGGGGTCACAAGAGCTCATCAAGAGTGAAATGAAATTAGCAAAATTTTCCCAATTAATTTCTTCACATGTTTCTTGCTATCTCAAATACATTTTTATCATTTCTAAAATTTGAAGATTAAGTGTAGGATAGCACCCAAGGGCTGGGGCATTCCCAAAAAAAAGAATGGCCCCTCGGCCCAAAGGACATTGCATGATGTAAAAAAAATCAACAGATTTTTTATTTTATTTTTTCCCCCACAATATCCCCCAGTGAGTATCTGCAAGGTATCCATTGAGTATGCAAGTACCCGTTGGGTATCATGAGAAAAACTAAATAAACAACATGAAACATTTTGGAAAATGAAATGCTCTCAAGTACGAGCGTTTTTTGTTTTTCAAAATACCCACAAGATCTTTGCACATTGTAAGCACTCCTGCAACAACATGAAGAGTCCTACAAAATGGATCCATTATAAATCTGTCCAAGTTGAATTTTCAATAGTGGAAGGAGCCAAATAATTACACACAGAACCAATCTACTAAGATAATGAATAGTGCAAATATGAACACATGGTCATGATATTGAATAGAATGAAAAAGGATATTGGTAGGTAGCTGAAGAGAAGCATATTCTAAGATCTTGACGGCTAATTATGCACTTTGAAATTTTTGTACACAAACATGTGGAAAATATATTGAGAGCTTTCTACTAATGAGTACTTGAGCAGTGGTCTCTTGACTTATGTTTTGTTGGGCCTTGTCCCTTGTGCCCCACAAGGGACAAGGACTATCACATTGGGAAGAGATTTTGAACTTTTGCCTTAAGTTAGTCAGTTTCACATTGGTGGAAGACGATTTTTTTTTTTGTGGGATGAAGGTTCACGAATTAAGGTGAAGGGAGATTCAAAATAGTCATTCTAGCTCCAATGTGTCCATTTTTCAAGCAAGATTCAGGAACTGAGATGATGACAGGAATTTTCAAGATATCTCTGACATGCTATAATGATGATTTTAGTTTTTGAAAAACCATTTCATCATAATCTTCAGAGTCAATCAAGAAAGAACGAGAATGAGAAGAGAAAAGAATGGCCAGAGAGGAGGAGGAGGAGGGGGAGCAGCTCGTGAAGCTTGAATTTAGGTTGTTTGATGGTACTGATTTAAGTCCCAGGAAGTATTGCCACAATCAAAGAAAACATTCTTTTGCAGTGGCCATGAGGTACTTCCTTTTTTTCTTCTTTTTCTTGATTCTTCTTGTTTCTCTCCCACATCCTTTTCTTTCCTTTGGTCTGGGATATTGGATATTGCAGTTCAGAAAAAATGATTGTTTTCTTTCTATCTTTTGCTCCGTTTTTTTTTTTTCCTCCTTGTGTTTGTGGATCTGTTTTATTCCTCCTGACAAGCTTCAAGAAGGGGGAGCTGGTTTTTTTTAACCTTGGCACTGATGTTGAGATGATTTTTTTTGGTTCACTGTTGTCGTTTCTTGCATGGAAGGAGAAGCAAAACATGTAAGTGTTGTGTAAAGCACTGCAAATGTTCAATTTATCTCTCTTTGATTATGCTTTTGTGATAGTTGACCATGTTTTTAAGAACATATTTAGGCAGCTATCGGCATAATTTTTTTTACCAATCTATGTATCTCTAGATTAAAGTGTGGATCAGTAGATTGTTTGGTAATGAGATCAAAGCAACAACAATGCGATTTTTTGATGTGTGGGTGAGATGGATGACAAACCCAACAACTTTGAATCATAATTTATAGCAGCTTGGGGACTTCCAAACATTCAAAAATCTGAGAATGCCATGGCTTCTTAATCCCATTTCTGCAAGTTTTGAAAATGGCCAATGTTGAAACCTGAACATTTTTTTATGGGGCCTTGGGGTTAGCTAATATCCTTATTGAGTTGGAAGTTCTCATGAGCATTGCCCTGGTTGTGGTGTGTGTTGAAACATCAAGACAACCCTCAAACCCTTCCAAAAATAATGGGTGTGGGTGCACCATTTTTTAGATCTTTTTGGAGTCCCCCCATTGTCTTTCCAACCAAAGGTGTTCAATTATTCATTTCACAAGGATTATTTGTGCTGCGCTTCTATTCATGGAACTACTGTGGTCATGACAAACAAATGCCAACAAGAAGATTAACATGTTCTTATAGTCTAATTGTTATACTTGTATTGAATTATGTCCAAGAGGCTGTGATCTGAGGCATTATGATAAAATGGCAAAGCTTAGAAAGCAACAAACACTTCTCATGGAATTCTCAGTGTAGTTACAGGCTTTGGAGAGCCAGCACATGAACTATTCATTCATGACATAGTTCAGAATCTTTGGTTGATTTTTGAATTTTGTGATAAGGGGACCATGCCACAAATTCGTTTCCAAAATTTGCTTCATGTTTGGGTTTTTGGATTTAGACCATGTCATAGATGTTGTTTCAAAAAATTTGGTTGGGAAAGTTTGAGTTTTGTTTTTAGGGAACCATTCCATAGATGTTATTTCTTAGATCTACTTGATGTTTGGTTTATGTTTTAAACTATGTGGAAGATTTGGATTTCCAAAATATGTGGGCATGAGAAGGTACAAACCATAGAGCAATTGAAAGGGTGTATGCCTCATATTGACCTTGAAAGCAATGTGATACGCAAACAAAATTGCTCCCAAATGTTTGTCCGAATTGTTTAGTTTTTCGTTAACCAATTTGGTCAACATCACATCAATCATCTCAATTATTGATTTCGCTTGTCCATTGTTTTAGGGTAGTACCTTGTGGACATGGTATGGTGGAATACAAAATGGTTAACCAAGTATGAAATAACATCATTGATGAAGTGGACACCTTGATCCATCACCAATGTCAAAGGGCATTCAAATATGGTTAGAATGCACTCATATAAGAACTTGGTGGTAACTACTACTGTATCGGTTCAAAGAGCTCTTGCCTCCATCCACTTGGTCTTATGATCCATGGCAATCAAGATAAACTTATTGTTGGTGAATTGCCCCATGATTTGATTGGACCCACAAAATCCAACCCTTGTTTCATGAAATGGTTTGACAATAATGTCATTACCAATTTGGCCATAATATTGAAGGTCAAGTTTCATGTCTCCTAGCACTCATCACATGATCTGCAGAAATGTAAGGTGTCTTTGTCGATGGTAGGCCACTACTAACGAACATCTAATATATTTTGATGGTAATGTTAGGAGAAAAATGACCACCACCTATTTTCTTGCGTAGTTCTATGAGGATGGTATGGATTATTTTGGGTCTAGACAATGCCATAACACCATGTCTTGTCCAAGGTAATGCAGAGTATTGTCCATTATTGTAAAATGCAACACCTTCAATGCAATTCTTCTGTTATATTCCAAAGGGTATTTATCAGGAAAAATATTCATATGAAGGTAGTTCTTGACTTCAGCCAACCAATTTGGGTACATCATGAACAGGGGCGCATCTATCGTCTGGTTTGGTAATCCCTGTGGCTTTGAGGTATTCAATAAACAAGACAATGTGTTGGCTACCAAATGTGTTTTGCTTGGTTCATACATGGCATTAAATTAGTATTCCAGAAATTAGTATTAAATTAGTAGTAGCTACCAAGTTATCGTCCTAAAAACTATGGTTTGTGAACCAAGTAGGTCAACACCATGTGATCCACAAAAAACACAAATTTATTACCTAGGAGGTAGTGTTTGAATTTGTGAGAATCATAGACCATTGCTAACACTTTTTGTTTTGTTATCATATAATTTTGCTCTATTGTACTCAATAATCTAGATGCATAAACGCTGGGCTGGTCGCACCTACCATCCAAGTTTTGGCCCTACCGCCTGGTTAAAGGCATTAGGATGGACATGAAATTCTTTGTTCCAACTAGGGGCAATTAGAATTGGGGCTTCAACATAGTTTCATTTGATAGTCTCCCATGCCTCTTGACACTCCCATGTCCATATGATCTCCTCTAACTTGTGCATTAACTATGTGATTGGGGCCATAATGAAGACAAGGTTCTTCACAAAGCAACAATAGAACTAAGCCAGCGTGTTAAAGACTTATATCTCATGAGGGTTTTGTGAGATAGGCATATTTACTATCACCTCTACCTTCTTAGGGTTTGATAGCTTCCCTTCCTTGGAAATGATATTCTCAAATATCATCCTTGAAAAAACCATGAAGATACATTTCTCCGGGTTAATGTCATACTCCCAACATTTTTCGAAGCATTGTTGCAATTTGGTCAAATGAGTGGCCAAGTCGTTAAAGATAGTAAAATCATCCAAATAGAGCTTCATGAAATTGTCCAAGTATTCTTTGAATGCTCTACTCACCATTTGTTGGTAGGTAGGGGTTGCATTCTTGAGACTGAAAGGCATCACCACCCATATGCAAAAGACAATGTAGGAGTCATATGCATATTCCGACACCTTTGACGACAAAATGCATTATATTGACCAAGTAACATAACATCTCACTGACTTCATCAATTCCCAAGAATGAACAGAGGTTTTTGCAAAGCGTTAATTATCATATTGAGATCTCATTTTGAGTTTGTGGTAAGACATGCAGTAATTGGAAAATTCAGCCAGGATACAGGCCACTAGATCAACAAAAAGCCTAGAAGAGAAGGAGAAGACCAGAAAACCCAATAAGGAGGAACATAAATATGAAGAGAAAAAGAGGCAGAAAAAAAGCTAGAAATGGAGAAGCATCAAAAAAAGATAGGAGGAAGGAAACAGAAGAAACATTAGATAAATTTGAAAGCAAAACTGTTAAGAGGAAGAACTGGTCTTGGCTTACAAATGTCCCCCACCTCTGCAGAACTGAAGGACAGAAAAAGAAAAAACTGGGACCACCCACAAGAAGGAAAAAGGAGGACACATCCAAAAGGGAAGAACCACCAACTTCACCCAGAAAAACAAAACTGCAGTATCAACATTGAGTCAAGTAACATACTCCTTCCTCTGGCTGCTCTTTTGTAATCAGCACTCAGAGACTCTTGACTCTCAAACTGAACACAAAATGTATTGACACAAAATGTATTTACATTGTTACATATGCCACAAACTTCAGAGACTTATGCCCTTCATTTTGAGAATTCCAATCCAACACGTTACCTTCAAAGCAATTAGAACTTACTGGAAAAACTTCAGTAAGATCATGAAACAGCTCTCCACAAATCCACTAACATATAATCTGTGAATAAGCAGCCTGTGCCTTGAATGATAATCTGTAAATATCAACTCTCTGCAGTAGCTGAGGCCAATGTCAATACATTAACCACCTCACAAGACCACCAATAGAAGGGTGACTGAGCCCGGACGTTGGCCAGCTAAAACCCTACCAGAGAGGAAGAAGACCAAGGAAATGAAGAATAAGGAGGGCTGATCAAAAATTTAGAAAAAGAAAAGTCTAAGAAGAAACAAGGAAAGAAAAAGACAGAACTGGAAGAGCATCATCTTTATGAGGACATAGCTCAAATTGAATATTATTGAATATTGTTTGAAAGTAGCATGCTCTGCTGGGACAAGGCTTTCATGCCTTCCAGAGGAGCAATGGGGATCATTCAGGGCTTTGATTGAATTCTGATTCAGTTTGCCATATTTTGGACAAGAAAAGTGCATCCACTAACACAGTTTCACCAGGCAGTGCATACAGTCACATGAGATGGAGTTAAGGTACAAGTGGAGTGCAGGGCAAGGGAGGTGTGAAAAACAACCACATGGATTTTCTGGTGCATTCCATGGGTGCAGCTAAGTGCCACTGGCATGGCCTGCAAAAGTTAGTGATGCCATTGCATAGAGGAGGATGACATGCCTGATTGCTAGTGGATTGTGAGTCAACTTGAAGTTATTGCATGAGAATGATGCTGTGATGCTCCCATCTCCAGAATCATAACGATAGTTCGGTGATATTTCTGTCAAAATTACACAAGCACTACCAGCACCAACAAAAATGACGACCCGAGCATAAAATTAACATTTTCACAATAACTCCCATTGGAACTCCATTATCTTGTTTATCTCCATTATCTGAATATGGGGAGCTACTCTTAGGCTTGGAATTCCATGCAAGTGTTGAATATGGGTGGAGCTACTCTTGGACTTGAAATTCCATCTGAAATCTTTGTTACCAAAAAATTTATGAAGTAGCCCAGACCTTTTTTCTTTGGAGGATTTGGGGCAGATGTCTAGCTTTCTTGTTTCAGAGTCACCATATTTATTCAGCTAATTGGATCTTGAGATTTCCTGCTTCTTCGTTTATGTTTTTGCCAGAATTTGACTGATCCTCTTGCATCTGATCACCTCTCTTGATGCCATATGAGAAAGTATTTTCCCCATCCAAATGTCACAAATGCCAACCCCAAGGGGTGACAGCTCCCTGGTACAGCCCACTGCAGGGCTCTGGGATCTCAAAGAAAGGTTCTAGGTACATGTGCAGTGGTGTGTGCAAGTGAAAATGGGTGCAAAGCCTCTAGAATCTTCAGAGCCTGAAATCAAACTATGAAATGACATTCAATCACCAACTTGCTTGTGTTTCTGAGCATCCTTCAACACTTCTGAGAGATGGCTCCTTCAGGACAGTCTCCAGCCATCATCAGTACATTAGGTTCTCTTTGCACAGACTGCCAACATCATCAGAAACTAACATCTAAGTAACTAATCCACACAAGTACTTATACAAAAACCACAGAAAATACTAGCATCATAAAATAATAGAAATCCCACAGCACCCAAGCCACAGAATCATAGTAGTATCACTGATATAAAACATCAAAGCAGAAAGCAAACAATATACAGAACAAATGCATGAGCTGAAAGACTGCTCTTATATTGCCATCCAGAGATCAAAGACTGCCAAGCAAGCACCAAGCGACAGTCGGTAGAGATATTAAGTGCTAAATTTACTGGGGTCTTGTACACTAGCTGAGATCCCTAAACTTCTACCACAATTTTGGGTTGGCATCAATTTATTTCAATGCATCCATTGTGTGCATTCTAGACTGCAAAACTGATCTCTGACAATAAGGACTTCCTATTCAACTTTAGGAATTGTAAGCTATTGAACCTAAATTTATGCCCTTCTCCTAGAAAAGAGCCAATAGTAAAGCTCCTATTGTTGTTCTTCTTATATGTGAAGTATCTTCAATGGAAAAAAATTATAGGAAGCTGGATAGCCATCATCCATGCAAGATACCTATGAAATAAAAACAATCTCTTTCTGATATATTTCTTGGCCCCTAATTCTTTCAAGAAAACCAAATGGGAATAGATAAGTAGCCGCAGAACTATCTCCTGTCCTTCTTTGTCCGCTTTGGGGGTTGACTCAATGTCATGATGGATGCCCCAGCTGTTGGGGCTGCAGTCACTGGAGGTGCTAGATGTGCTGTTTCAGGAATTCCTACAGCCCTCTTTATCGCAGGTTGCTTCAAAACTGATCACAGATAAAACCCCATTACAACCTTGAAACATTTCAAAAGCACACCAAAAAAAACATGAAAAAGAACAGAAATCAGCTCAACCTGAGACACGCTCATAAGACAAGGCAGCAATGTCATTCCAGAACAGCTCCATGTATGATGGCTCCCAATACAACATCCAACAAAAAGTGAGAGAGAAAACTCACCTAAGGTTTGCACCAATGAGCAGATATTCGTGGTGAGCCAGTAGCAAAAAAGTGCCTGCACATTTGGCACACAGGAACCAATATTTGGCCAATGAAGTCAGCATGGAAACAGGGAGAGGACAAGAGAAAACCTCAGGATATTTTGTTGGATGGAAAGCAAGCCTCACCTTTGGGAAACTAGCAGTAGCAGGAATGATCAAGACAGCAAATCCTCGAAGGAACATCTTCATCTTACTCATCATGGGTTGTCCTTGCATGCCATCTACAGCTCCTAACTGCACCCAGCATGCTCAACCATTTTGGAATAGATACATATGTTGGATTAACTCTATTGGAAGAAAGCCACAATATTGATTAGATGACACAAACTATTTCAAAGATTCAGCAGGTAATCATTCAAGCACTGTGACTCTAGTTAGAACAAATGATTCCACAAAGAGAGAAAGGGGGAAGGATAGAGGCAGAGAGAACCTCCACGGTCAAAAGCGTAGCAAGGCCACTCATGACAGGCAAGATGAAGAAGCTGTCTGGAGTGGTGAGATCAGTGAACCACAAAGCCCCACCTTCCTTGAATGAAGGCACCTTCTCTGCCATGTTCCTTATCTACAACCATCACAGAATCCAACTAAGAGCAGGGTGCCAATCTTCAAGGACTTCCAATTCGAATTATGTTCACAAAACCATCTCCCAAAATCTTGTGTTCTCACATCCTTTCAGCAATTTCACCAAGAGATAATAAACCTTACACATGATGTAAAGACTACATAACCATGATGTGACCCCATGAAATGCAAGCATCTTATTTCCAAGGACATAGAAAAAGAGGGACTTCTTCCATGGGCAACACAATTCTTGAGAAAGGTTGCAAAGGAACACTCACAGCAAAGAAGAAGCTTATGAAGATCGGGGCTTGCAAAAAAGCCCCCATTAGAGGTGTAAAGGGGTTTGTCTTATGCCTGACATGGTGCCACCAACAATCAGTCCACCAATGATTTGGATAACTCCAGAACACAAGAAAGCACACAAAATGCAGACAGAACAAACAACAGGATTAACTCCCCATCTTATCTAACCCTAACTTGTCCCATCATCCATGTTATATGCAGAACATGCTGGGAATCAGTATGCACTCCATGCCCTTACTTCTGAAAGAGAGCCTTCATCCGTGCTTGATTCACCTCTGTAACCTTGGGGTCATACCCCTGCACAATTGAATAAGACAGAGAGGGACATAAGAAGAACTCATAAACAAATGGCACTTTTATTAATCCAGGGTATCTGTTCTGTGAAGTACAATACTGGAGATAAGAGTTGTGGATTGTCAAAGGTCTTCTGTTTTGAGTATGGATGTACTCTACATTGCAAATACAAAAAACAGAAGTTGAGAGCAGTCTTTTTGCTTCTAATGGCAAAGGAGGGAGTCACCAAGACTTACGCTTTCTTTGATGGAATTAGTGATGCGCTCCAGCTCTGGTCTCAGGAGCTGCATGCAGTACCCAATTTGCAAGGACCAAAAACAATACCCAGTCATTCCCAACTTTTGGGCATCTTTTGAAGTAAAAGGAGAAACAAGATGGTCAATGCTTACATTCACCCTCCATCCCTCCCACATTGGAGGCAGGTGAAATTTTGAAAAAAAACAAAGCTCAAGAACAGAAACAAATGGATACGATGATGAGGAAAAAAAACACTCACTGTCAAGCGTGCAGTCGCCTTCATCTGGTACACCAAGACAGGCAACAGCATGATTCGGATGGATAGTGTTGTTGCTGCAATTGATAACCACCTGTAGAGAGATATCATTTGCAATGTCATCTCTTTAATCAAAATCATACTGTCATGCTCACAATCAAATCTGTTTGCAATCAGAGAATACTAACTGCTTCAAAAGGTTCAACCAGAAAGCAAACTACTTCAATCCGATTTAGGGTTTCTTCCACAACCACAGCTCCCTGCTTTTGTTGTGGGGTTTAGGGTTTAGGGTTGGTTGTGTGTGCTGCTGCTGCCCTCCTCGTAACTGTTTCAGATGAGCAAGACCCTCAAGACTACTGAAGAAGCTGCTTCAGCCTTACCATGGGAGACCGGTCTGTATGTGGACGTAATCGATGAGATGTTGCAACGCCGCGATGGGTACTGAAGAATCCGCAGCTGCAACCGCAACTTCACTCATGGACGCCACATTTTCCGCCAGACCAGAAGCCAAATTCTTCTGCACCTCTGCAAGGCCTGCCTGCACAGTCTCTTCTTCTCCAAAACGCAAACCCTCTACTACTGTGCTCGCGTACCTCACGTTCATGAACTCCATGAACTGGACTCCTCCTAGGCCCATCTGAAACTTTCTCGCCTCTATCGATCCATCTACAGTCCAGGAGGATCCAGAAAACCGCAACCCTGAGACTCTAGGAAGAAGAATCCCAGCTGCTGTTGTGTCATCGAAACCCCCTCTCCGCCTGCTCGGATTAAGACTTTTGCCATTGTGGTAGAAACGAGCAGGAGAAGAAGAGGAGTCAGGAGGAGGGGGAGGAGGAGGAGAAGAAGGGGAATGAGACAGAGACGAAAACAGGGCCTTGCAGCACTGTGTGTTCCGCTCCTGCTTCTGTGCGCGCATTACAAGCTTCGCCAAGTGCTTGACCGTCGTCATGTTCTCTCTCTCCTTCCTTAAACCTCCTGGACACACATCTTTCGCATTGCACCTGGTGAAGAAGCTCCGACCCCTGCAATACGATGTTCTCTGCTATGCATGGAATTGAAGGACGAGAACGGATCGCAGCAAATCGGAGCAGCAGCAATCCGCAATACTCCGTTACTCGCAAAAATGACGCGAAGGTTTTAGGGTTTCGGTTCTGCTCTTCGCCAGTACCCTAAATCCCCAAACCCTAGCATTCGTAAACCCTCAACCCTCCGTCCCTCTCTGCGTCTGTCTCTCTCTGTCTCTCTGTCTCTCTCGTGGCAATGACGAAGGCGATGCTGGGATCATTTCCGCTGGCTTAAGGATCTGAGGCCAGTTTTTTCTTCTCAATGGCGAATTGCTTGCAGTCATTACGGGAGATGAGCAGAATCAGGGCGGTTTAACATCATTCCAGGTCCTCCACGTTTGTGCATTTCCAGCTATACGGTTGGTGATGAAGCTAGAGATGGAGCCGTTCGAGCTGTCAAGGCGAAAGCAACTCCGTAGACATACATACTGGTCATCCTGTAAGTTCTTTCTTCCTAGCCACCATTGCATGTTTCGCTGGAATGATTAGCATGCTTGAAGAAGCTGAGGATGCAAGCTTGGAAGTCGTCTTTTTCTCACAACGGATTGTTTGCGTGCACTGGGTTCTTCTGTGAAAGCTCTGGCAGTGGCTTCTTCTGTGAAAGCTCTTGCTCTGGCTTCTGTGAAAGCTCTTGTTCTTGCTTCTGTGAAAGCTCTTGTTCTGGCTTCCGTGAGAGCTTTTGCTCTTCACCAAGGATGGTGCATGGGGAATGTTTTCTCGCCTGTGCAATGGGGTGAGTGCCAGATCGCAGTCTGATTAATGGCAAAACAAAAGCTGCTCATACAGGGATTGTTTGTTCACTTTCAGTAGAGCAGCCATTTGCTATGGCTCTTCTTCATCGCAGCATGATTGGTGAGGGAGGAAAGTTTGCAAGAGTTTGTAGTAGTGTTCAAAGAGAGGTGGTGGTTGTTCACTTCTGGTCATCTTCTTCTGAAGCAAAGCTAGAGCTACAGTAGTGAAAGCCAACAAATATCACTTGTGAGAGGGAAAAAGGTAGCAATGCCTGCATTCTTGTAGATAGTAGATACACTAGTGGGAGGCTGCTGCTGTTCTCACAAAATTTCAACCTCAAAAATTGAAACAGGAGTATTCTGTCACAAATCTCCTGTTTTCAAAAAAAAAGTTTAGCCAAATTTGCAAGAAAAGAATGTTCTTTTTGAGAAAATTTTGCTGCATTTCAACATCTCTTTTGTTTTGTGACAGGTTTTTGCCAAGATTGTACAATTTTGACAATTTCTACAAAATGGGTTGCCCACGCCGACACTCCTTTGAGGTGATGATAGCTAATGATGCAACATTAAAAAACTGAAATACAAATTAAAATCATTGATTCCTAGTTCCTAATAGCAAAATGCACATCTACAGAGACTCATGGTATTGACTACCATAATCAATGCAAAGTGAAATTTGAAATGATTATTCCATCATCATTTGTTTCCAAAAGTAGGAACTATTTCATTATCAAAGCTTTATAATGTTTTACCAAGGTGATGGAGAATAATTTCATTGATGATTAGAGAACTTCAATAAATCAATTTTTCATTGAAGAAAGTTGATAATCAAATTGATTGTTTGATCAACATGCTTAAGAAATATAATATCGCTCTAGATCTTAATTAGAATTTGAACCAAATAATTATGGAAAACTCAAATTGCGCTCCTTGAATTTAGTGGTGTAAAAGGTATTGGCAAGTAATTTATGGATTCTTGTTACTTTAGCTAACATTTATTTCATGCTTCTTTCTATGTTTCTTCCTTTGTTGCTTTGTGACTCGTCAATCACACCATCATCATTTGAATCTAATATGTCACCTATCAATTTTTTACTAATTAAAATAGATTCTTATTATGTTTTCAATTGTTCCAAATATAATTTCTAATGACATTTGAGTAATAAATTGTTTAAAATTCCTATGGGTTTTTTTTGCCTAAATTATCCATTTCTTTCAGCTTTTAATGGGAATAGAACCAAAGGTGTGTGTTGGATAAATAGTGTTACATTTTTTACTTGTAAAGTAAAGTTGCTCATTTGATTTTATTTATTTTTAAATGTTTGTGGTTTGAAATAAAACATAATCATGATTTTGTTAATACACCCAAAATCGTAATTCAAAAATTGCATTTGGTATGTACTACCCCTTATAGCAATATAAAATAGATAATAATAAAAATCAAGGTCCTTTGAAAACACAATGATTGAGATGTGGATGTCATCGATGGTTTTAAGAACATAATTTAGTTTGTGCATGCAAAGCTTCAATGGTAAATGTTTATTTAAACAAGTTGATTTCAATTGAAAAAATAAATAAATTTTAAACAAAATTAAAAGAAAACATATACATATAATGAAAAAGAAGAAAAAGAATTGGAACGAAACCAACTACCAAATGACATTAAGATACAATTTGAACTATAATATTGAATCATTGGTGCACAAATCAACCCTTTAAAAACCATCATTGTATTTTTGTTATCAAGTTCCTTATAATGATGTACCTTTTTTTCAATTTGGTTTTTTCTTTTTAAAACATTATCTTTCGTTTGAGTTTTTTCAAAACATATTTATGCATGTTGACCATAATTTCTTAAAAATAAATTCATAAAATTGAAAAAGTATCGTAAAAAAAATTCTAACTCTAATGAAAGGGGTGGCATGAACTTGCTTCCATCTCCTATAAAAGTCTTTCAACTTCTCACAAAAAATGGAAAATATTTTTTTCTTTTATTTCTCATCATGGTTGAAATTTTAATGATGTCGATATTACCAAGGTTGTTTCAAATACACTTTAACATAAAAACGTTTCAATAACTCACAAATTACTTTGCACCAAAAATAGTTTTCTCATTCATTTAATAAATTAAAAGTTTTTTTTTCATTTATTTGATCCAATATTGCTACCTTTTTTCACAAACCAAAACATTGTGAAAGGACACATAACAACGTATATAATAAAGGCATGCATTTACCCAAAAAATTTCAATATGAAATGGGCTCCAACATTAGGTTTTTTAAATGGGCCCTATCATGGTGACTTTAAAGTAACAATATGCAAACTTGATCCAAGCAATTAAAATCAAAATATTTTGATTTTTTAAAGACCAACATTGAATTTTTAATTTTCAATTTTCATTAAAGAATACCATTATATTTAGCTCATTTATTGGATTTTGACATGGGTCATATTCAATCAAAAAAGTTCATTTAAATTTGGAACTTTATTGAACAAGTGTGTGAATGAAACAAATTGATTTTCTATTGGTTGAAAACAATGAAAATGATCTAAATGAATTACTAAGCTTTTTAATTAATCCACAACCAAATATGATTCAAATGATTGTTTGTTTAATCTCTACACAAGAATTAATTTTTTTTTTAAATTGAATTTTTTTATTGCATTTATAAAGATAACCAACAATTGAAATGCCATTTCAAATAATTAATGTATAAATGAATAATGTTTGGTGAAATGTGTTGAAAAAACTTTTGAATGAATTATTTGTGAGGAAAAAATGAAAGATATTCTATCCTAATAACATGAATAAATAATTAAGTAAATAAACAATTTAAACAATAAATGTTAAAGCTTCAATTATCTCTCATGAATTGAAATAAAAAACATCGAAATATGGTGGACCATATATAAAATTCTTATATTTCATTGAAAATAAACCTCAATTTTATCAAGACTTACATAATTGAATTACCGAACTCAAAATTTAACTTAGCAATCCAAAATATTTCCAATGTATTTGATTACATTGGTTTAAAGGTGAAATGCATTCAATTAAATCTTCAACATTGTTGTATTTATTAATCTACGTGAAGTCCAATCAAATGTTATTAATTCAATTTCAAAAGATTCTAAGTTTTTTCAAATTCAAATTTTTGAAATCAGTTATTTTTAGACCATGTGATGTGTTAACATTTAATCAAGATCTTGAATCAAACAAATGGGTATTATAATCATAAAAAAATATAACAAACTAGTTCAATGGGACTAATGAATGTGATTTATCTTATTATCATTAATAAATTTTATTGACACTCATTTCATTGTTTTATCATAAATTTGTTTTCATTTAACAAAATAGGGTTAAGAAAATTTTGAAGTATAGTTTTTTTAAAATGTTCAAATTGATGTGTTTCATATCCATCTTCAATTTTGGTAATGTCCATGTCAAAAAAAATCAATTAATAATATGGGTTCATTAAATCTAAGATCATTGAAATAATATGTTTGAAAATAACATCATTTTTTTAAATTCTGAAAACAAAACATTTCCTTCACAAAACCATGGGATTTGTGGATTCCTAATTTCAATTTTGTATAAGGGAAGGCATGGATAACTATGCCTTCCCTTGTATAATGGTCAAGGGCCCAAATACACTTACTCAAAATTCCTTGCATAATAAAGACGGCCCAAATTAACTTATGTAAACATTCCTTATTTGTCTAAACTTCATGTTCCAAGCTAACGAGGGAAATGGTCTTCGTAAGGCACCCTAAAATACATTATGCATGTTTGTTAAAGTCATTACGTTAAACAAACCACTTGTTTGACCAATATCAAAAAACACATTAATACACTTATTTTGTTGTGAAATGATTTGTAAAAAACTACATAGACAACTCAAAAATTAAAAATTAAAACATGCACAAAACAAAATTTTAAACATTTACACAAGAATTAGACGTGGGAAATCAAGTTTCAATGTGATTAAAAAATGTTTATATGTAAACAAATAAACATGATATTGAATTCAAATCTCAATTAATCAAAAGATGCATTTTGATGAAGTAAAAGATGAAATTAATTTTTAAAATTTTATAATTATATTTAGTAATTATAATTACATGAGTTTAATTTACAAATAGACAAGTCTTTGTAAATTTACCAAGTTATCATTTTAGTAGTTTCATCGTTCAATGATAAAAAAAAATCATCACGTCAATTATCAACTTGACTTCACCATACACAAAAAAATAAAATTCAAATAACAATTATCATGAATAAAATGGAATATATTTTAAATGCACATCGAAGTTTTTTTTCAAAATCGTGGATTGAAACAAAATGGAAATCAAAATGAAAATTATCATCAACATGTAAACCATGACCTTCACTTCACAACAACAAAATATATAAAATCATTAACATTAAAATCCATCTCCCAATAGATGCACTAAAAATATGAAATATTTCATACATCCTATAAGTTTTTAAAATACATGGAACATCACACAACATTACAAGAAAACATATTGTTCAATTGAAAAAAAATAGTTTAAAAGATAACCCCTTGCTTCACTATTCAAATTGATAAAGAGTTATTTTGAACAAATCAATTTGTGCATATTTGTTTTGATTAAGTGGTTGTGGGATGTTTTGATTAATCAAAATAATCCCATATCAATTTGACCACAAATGAATTAAACTACCAATATTTATAGTTTGATTTAGGTCACGTGACATCATTATGTTATATTTTTGAAAATGACATGGCATTATATGTCGTAAAAAAAACACGTCGACACCTTATTTATAATCACATGTTTATAATGTAAACATACATTATACCCATCACCATATACAAAATGTATATAAATGATTTGCTCAAGTTTGAACCCAAAACATTATGCAACCATGCCAATGTTTTTACCATCAAACTACACAACCTTTTGTTTATAAAAAAACTTGTAACTTTATTTAATATTTAATCTATGAAACCGTGAAAGAAGTCCCAAAATTGATAGAAATTTTTTTTTTCAAATTTTATTAAAATGAAACAAATAAAAACATAATGTTGAAGTTTATTTGAAAATTTATTCAATAAAATCAATATATTTTACAAATATTAAAATGATTTTTTAAATAAAAAATTAAATCATTTACAAATTCAAACATGTTAACTTATGATTTTTCCAATTCAAATTTTCATTCATTGAATGATTGAACAAAACAAGGTAGGTAGGTATGTAAGGTAGATAAAATAAAGTAAGTAAGTTGTTAGGATATGTATGTAGGTAGGGTAAATAAGTAGGTTGTGAAAATAGGTCATTATGGTAAATATATATAAATAAATTAGGCAAGTTTTAAGTAAGGTACGTAAGTAAGTAAGATAAAATAAGTAGGTAGATTTAAAGTAAATAAAATAATTATTTGGTTAATAAATAAGGAAACTTTAATAGGTTATCTTAGTTCCTTGGAATTTTGAATGGTGGATTGGTTGTTAGTGGCATTGTTAACTACCTAATCTTTGTGCTTGTTGATGTGTAGTTGATGGTAGGGATGCAATTCTTTTATTAAACCCCAAAACTTAAACAAATCTTATAATCAAGGGGTTGATATTTGACATTGGATGACACACATGTTGAAGTCATCATTTCAAGTCCAACTAGTTGAAATTATACAAAGGAAAGGTAACACTTCATTGCTCATGCCAAATGAGAATGATGAAACACCACATTGCTTTTTGAAAGTTATAAAGAGGAATTCCTTCATTTGGGAAGGTTGTTTATTACAAAAATGCTAATGATTATGTTGAAAAAAATCATTATAGCTTGAAGTTTGGATTTTTTCACACAACCAAAAAACCTAATTTTGTTTTTTGTTTTTCAAGTGGTAATTAATTGTTTCCACTATGTTATCATTACCACCTATTGTAACACATGATGACACAATTTTTTCAGAAAAGGATGAACTAAGGGAGATGATGAAAAGTTTTAAAAATCTCTTGGATTTTGGTGAGGGTTCAAATGGTGTTGGTTAGGAATATTTATGAATAATCTTTATAAAAAAAGATTGGGGATTCTACGATGTTAGGCATGCAACGAAGATGGATGATGGAGACATTATCTATGAAAGAATAAATGTGTTTATATAAGTTCTAGCTATCTTTGTCTTATTTGTGCTTGCAAAATATGAAGAGGTTATTGGTATTATGAATGTTTTAGAGCTAGTTACGTACAAATATTTGTGTAAGTGGTTGATGCTAAGGAATTAAAGATAATTTAGTTGACTTGAAGATATTAATGTAAGCAATGGTTTTTTTATGGTCAATTTTGATGATGAAAATTGATGTTAATGTTTTTTGGTGTGTGCTAAATTCATGAAACAACACACATGGTGCAAGAATTGAAGGAAAAGACATGCATGTCAGAATGTGATAATAAAAATGGCACATAGTTACCCATGGACTAATTTTGACATTAATGTTTGGAATGAAAATTTGAAGTCCATAATGCATTATGGGTTCAAGTAGTAAATTTGAGTTCCACTACAAAATATTTGGTAAAATTTTTTAATGTGCATTTAGTTCTCATGTGAACATAAAAGAGATTGATTTTTTAATTTTGTTTTGTACTAAGTTGTTCTTTTTTTGTTACAATATGTTGATCAAATTTTTCTAGGATTTTATTTCGTTATAATGTTAATAGCCAATTTAGAGTGGCCTATGTAGTTGCACATGTAATTATGTCCCTCAAAACCATATATCAATAAACCATTGATTACATTTGTAATTATTATGGCTAAGTGAAAACCAAACCTTGACTATCCATGTGTCCACAATCTGTAGAAGGATATACGGAGGAAGGTGCAACTATAGAAACAATAGTTACATATGCAATTACATGAAACAATTGTTGAAATATCCACTGCCATTACCTTGCCCATCCAAAAAAACTTTAAATATCCATGAGGTTGACACATGTATGGCCAAATCTATCCTTTGGACGATTCAAGGTGCCTTAATTAATTGCCATGTTTCACCATATTATTGGACAAAATTCAATGAATCAAATCGTTTAGTGTCATTTGGAATTTTGAATTTTGAATAAAAGGGAAAGTGAAATGTGTTGTCACCTAAATTCATAACACATAAAATGTGTCACCCATCCAAAAATTGCATCATAGTTGCATATATAGTTATGTTTATGTCATTATATCACACAAATACATATAGATGAATTAATATATTCAAATTGTATATATATATCATATACATATTGTCACATGCAACTATATTTCGCATGCGACTTGTCTTAGGTATAATTGTAAGGATTTAATTACACATGTCATGTGCAATCAGAAACTAGTTACAAATGATAGATGTAAAATGCAAGATTTTTTTTAGGAATTGTTCCATTGCACATGTTTCAAACTTACATTGTATGTTTTCAACAATAGATCATGTTATAGTGTCTAGGGTTTTGGGGCAAGCATGAAGAGAATGTAAAATGTTTTATCTTTGCATTGTGATTTTTAAAACAAACATGGAGATCATATAAAAAGCTCTCTTTATTTGCAACCATGAAGAATAAAAGGCTCTCTCATTCATGTTGCACATGGTATTTTGGTCATGGAAGTAAGGAGTCATGTAATGAATTCTCTTTATTTATGATTGTTTTGTAAAGAGTTTTGTGTAAAATCTCTTTCTCATTATGAATTTTTGGCAAACATGGAAATGTAAAAGGCATGCAAGTAAGGAGTTATATTCATGTGTTATTTTGATGTGTGTGTGTGCACGCGTGTTTTAATTTTCTATTGTGAAATGGAAGAATTTTTTTGTTGAGGGATGGTTGTTAAATTGGGAAAGAGAGATTTTGTTATAGCATTGTGGGAGGGAGAGAGGGAGGTTGCAAAAGTGGGAGAGAAAGAGGTTGTTGGAGCAAAATAATAAAGAATGTCATGTGTTTCATGCAAAGTTTTGAGGTTGGTCCTCTATATAGATCATTTTAAACATAACTCAAAACTTAGCATGAGATGGCAAAATGTAGGTCCAATGACAAGCCAAAAACAAGACGATTTTAAAAATAAAGTCATTCTATTATGTGTAGAATAAAACCATATGGTGAAAATGTTCCCAAAATAAGGGGCCTATTGTGGGCAATAGTTGGTTTGGTAACCCATTGTGGGAATGTCCATTATGCATGGTAGATTCACCCATGGTAATGCCCAAGATGAACATTAACATCAACCCAAACATTCGTAAATCGTGAAACGTACTAGAAAAATTCATACATAATTGAAGTTGGAAGAATCTTACATCTATGAATAAACATATTATAAGGAAACTTTTAAAAATTAGGCATAAAATCTTTATTTATTCTAAGAGGGATATTCATGGATATAAAGTGCTCTCCAAGTACACTAGGCAATTTATCAAGTAACTTACAATCTTGTAAGTTTAAAAACGCAAAAAAATTAAAATAGTGAACCAATATGGAAAACTCACAATTACAATGATTTGGTTGAAATTTTTGTTTTTTAGGAAAAAGATTTTATGTGACAAACTTTGCAAGTTGTTTTCCTTGTTTTCCTATTTAATATATTCATTGTGTTTGTTTTATATATATTTCTCAAGTCCATGGCTTCAGACCATTCATGGCTCTATGAAATTATTTTGTGCGTTCTACAAATGAATATTCCAAGCCTAATTGCCTCACTCCCTTCCCTTACCAATTTATATGAATATGAATAGATACATTAATTTTACCTTAACCATTATCTCTAGCTTTACAACTACTTTTCAAATAATCTTTCAAAACCTCCACCTCCTTTACCATTATCTTTACCTCTTTTTCAAATATCTTTGAAAATTTCCCCTTGAAAAGAAAACCAAATGATCTTAAAATCAAAATTCAAAGAAAATTTTAACTATTAAAAAATATTCCATAAATTTAAAAAATAACCTTAGATTTAAGTTTTAAAAAGAGATTATTAAATTGATAAACCTCCACCTTCTTTATCATTATTCTTACCTGGTTTCTCACATATTTAGAAAAATTCCTTTTCAAAAAAATTCACTTAAAAAAATGATAATTAATTTTTAAAAAAATTTAAATGATTTTAAAATTAAAATTTACTCCTACCTTAAAATGATTTTGGCTGCTTTTTGAAAAAAATGAGTCAAGATTCATTCAAATTTCTCACTGATTTGAACATTAAAAAATGATAATATATTTACCTTTACACAACTATTTCTAGTTAAACACTTTAGTTACATTACTATCTAATTACAAAAATTTCAAATTAACCCAATTTAACCCTGAATTTATCAGAACTCTTCAAAATAATTTTACATTCGTACCATTAATTTCGTATTTTGTAATTTGATACTAGAACCAGTATCAGTTTATATACCAGAGTTTCAGCCTCGTATCCGTCCAACTCATGTTTTAAAGTGTGTACCTTTGTGTGTGGAGAAGTGGTTGATTCAATGCATATTTTGAAGGGTGTCCCTTTGCGTGTGCAGAAGTGGTTGGTACAACTCATGTTTTTAGGTGTGTCCCTTTGTTTGTGCAGAAGCGGTTGGTTCTTTGATACTAGATAAATGTACCCGTACATTTATCTTAGTTTCTTCCTTTTAAAACGAAGTCTACTTTTGTTGTACTGCAAAATGTCCAAAAAGCTCATGCTCCACATTTCTTTCACTTGAAAATCAAAAGAGCTGGACAAGTTTGACTTCGTATTTGTTTTAGTCTACAGTTTTTATCCCTCACAAAGGTGATTGCCACATGTGGGTGAGTGATTGCCCAAATGGCTTTGCACACCAGATGATGAAATTGCTGAAGCAACCTCATTGCCAACGTTTTCGCTCAGGTGTTGGTGCAAGAAGATGGAAGACACAAAAAGAAGCTTTTAATGCAAATTGCTGCCCAGTAACCTGAGTTTTCATACCTGTGAGATTGCAAAGAAAAAAGATCTCCACAACTACAGGTAGACACACCAGAGTTCAGTCACATACTTGAAAACATGGATCACAAAGTGTCAGCCAACGACATCACCCGAGAGTTGCTCACAAAGTGTTTTGTCTTCTTATCACCTTGAGCACATTGAAAACTGAGGATCACAAAGTGTCAGACCATATCACCTGCGAGTTGCTCACAAAGTGTTCTGTCTTATTATCACCTTGAGCACAGTGATGAGCTGACATGACTGCCCACTGACATCATCAGCTTCCTGACGGTGGGCATATAAGTGTTAGGTAAAGATCTAGGGGAAGGGCTTCCCCATGAGTAAAGCACAGCTGAGAAGAACCACATAATCAGTGAAGGCACTTTTCAAAAACTTAAAAGTTGCTATCCTCACTCTCAAGGTTATAAGGTGCTGTCTCAGTACACTGAAAATGATAGCCGTGCTTTCCACATCTCACGATATGCCAAAAACTTGGGGCAAGCCATTACATGAAATCTACCTCATGAGACTCCTGTCCAGAATCAACAGGAGAACTTGGTCACGATGTTGGATAGCACTCCAGAGACATAGCTAATCAATAGAGTCAATAGTATTCCTCATTGAAGCTGCTGCAACAAGCTTGTGAGATACTAAGCTTCACTTTTCGTTTGTCTCTATGCAAAGCAAGAATATAACCTGATGGCATAGAGAGGCTCACATATAGGGTAGTGGTTGTGGCCATCTGCACTATGAATATATCCTTTAAGCACACATCATGTACTACTAGCACCCAGTTTTTCAGCATACCACCTCCGGAAGGCAGTATCTTGGGTATGACTCCAGTCACATTGCAAGAGAATGGATACTTTTGAGAGAAGATTCAGCTCTCCAAAACAAAAGAAAAAAATTCATTGGTGGTGAGAATGAAACACATGCGATAGAGCTCCCTTATGAAATCTAAAACAGTTTTCAGAGGCTACCAAAAAGGATGACTGCACTATTACTACAGGAATCCATAATAAGAATGTATAGGTTGTGCTCATTTACCTGCTCACCAATTCCCCTTTGCATCAAGAAGAACCACATCATCAGCCACCCAAATAGAATTGGTGCAGATCACATCTCTTGATGCACTAAGCCATTGATGGAACACACAATCATCAGAATGGATCCTGCACACTGCCTGAGCCAGAGAAAGATGATGAATTATTCAAAAGATCTCCAAACATAAATAGTTTACGAAACCACTTATGTTTTGAAATTAGAGAACCTTGCAGTTTGCTGTTAGAGAACCAGACAAACTTCAATGATCTTGGGGGCAGCGACACCATCAGCACTGATGCAGATTTGAGTAACTGGAAGCTTGAACTAGTTGCAAACAATTTCTGATATTCCCCCATTTTTCTGTCTGTGGCAGTGAAGAGATAATCAGAGATCCTTGAAAAGAAATCTGCTGTTGCGTTACTACAAGAAAGGAGAAGGTAAAGATTCTGTTGCTGCCTTGCTACAAGAAAGGAAAAGGAAAAGGTCCCAGCAAGAGAAATCTGTTGCCACCTTGCTACAAGAATGAAAATGGTGAAGATTTCAGCAAGAGAAATCTGTTGCTGCCATGCAACAAGAATGAAAATGGCAAACATTCCTCAGCAAGAGGAAGCTGTTGCCACGTTGCTACAAGAAAAGGAAAGATAGCAAAGATCACATTCAAAATGCTCAGAAATTTTCTGAGCTGCTTGGAAACCGTGGCATTCCCTACAATAATAATTTAAAACACCGGACAAAAACCTGCCTAGAGCTTAGATTAAACTCTTGCAGATCCCTGGAACTCAGATGTCCCTCTTTACTCTCTAAATCTCTGGTACTAGATCTCAAGAGCAAAAGTCCGGTGTTGACATGATGGCGGTTTCCCAGCAGTCTTTTGGTTTTCTTGCTACGATTTATTCATCCCCCGCATGCGTCGCTGCATCAACGATGTAACAAAACAAAAAGTCAGTGTCCGCAACGTGGCGCAGCGCAACAGGAGTGGAGAAACGGAGTCAACATAACCACAGAAAAGACGTGCCAAAACTCCGGATGTGATTCTGTTGTGTCAAACTGCGTCCATTGATGCGTTCGTGCAACCGATCGCTTGTGCAATCAGGAAGGTGTTAGACATATTCCCTGGGGCAAGGACCATCGCATTGACGTAAGACTTACCAACAGATTTTCGCAATATCAGCTATCAGCACGTCATTTGGCTGTCACTTCAGTAACGGTGCACAGGCGCGGCTCCCACGATTCCAGCCGCTCCAGCAGCGGCGTCCTTTCCTCGTTCCTCCTCTGCTTACTAGATTTGGATAGGTTATCTTCTCGCTTGGAGGAGCCTGAAAGAATCTTGGCAAACAACTCGTTGGATACAGCGAACTTCATAGTTCGACTGTCTTCCTGTTGCGGAAGGCCAGCTTGACGCTGAGGAGACGACGAAGAAGAAGTTGTAGAATCGTTGTTATTGTTCGATTTTCTGCTCGGAACGGGAAGAAGGAAGTACGTTTCTCCGGGTACGAGGATTGTGTGAGGCGGTAAGATCTTGCCCTCGTGCATGAGCAAGAGGGAACTCGAGTGGCAGACAAAGTGGCCGGGATATCCTTGAAGCAAGACGGCAACACGCATCGGATTGTAAAATGTCAGCACCGTTCCATTCCCTCGCAAGACTGTCACAAAATCCACGTCCGCGGTGTCCCCACAAATCGCTGCATTTCCCATTCTGTAAGCCAACAATCAAGTTATCTCCTTCGCCTTCCACTGTATCACGGGGGATCGTGAAGTACAACTTCTACCAAATGCTCATTCCCTTTCCTCTTCCATGTACAGGCGCCAAAGTAGTTAACAAGGAACCGAACGCAGACAGTCTTGGACAAAGAAGACTAGCAGGGAGAGGAAAAACCGCGGTTTCTCTTCTTCCTCCGGACAAAGAAGCTCCGGTCCTAGAGAAGCAGAAACTGAACAGAAGACAAAAACAGCTGCAGAAACAAACAATCAAAAAACCCTTACAACCTACAAAACGACGACAACAGCTTCACCAAGTTGTCAAAGCAAGGGAAACCTTTCGGCACTTCACCGCAAAAAAATTGAATCACGATAGAGGAAGAAAAGCAATCAGAGCGACGCCTCTTTAGGACAACAGAGAGACTGAGTGCTCCGACAGGAGTGAAACCACTCAAACAACTACAGATAAAACGCTTCAGCAAGCTTACAATCAGAGGAAACTCGGAAGGAGAATCAAGGAGCTGTTCTCGCCTTTAGCAACTGAAGCCCGTCTTCAATTTAAGCTCCAACAGGTTATCGCTCCGACCTTCGAAGGCAAAGGCGAAGGGGTGGCAGCATCTGTGAAGAAGCTCACACCGAACCCGACTAAAGGTAAAAGAAAAAAGAACCCCCCCTCCCCCCCAAAAAAACAGAGATTACGCAACCAAAATAGGGAAAAAAAAACAAAAAAAAACCATCAATCAGAATAGGACGAAGTTCTTTGTCGCTCATTAATTGCAGTGCGTGGCGACGACGTGTTCAGCAACGGAAAAAGAGAGGCAAAACGCAACAGCCAAGAAGCAGCAACAAAGAGAGACGAGTGAAGACAGGTAGACGAGGGAGGCTTGTATTGAAGCGGTAAACCGCTTCACCGCCTACTAAACTATTAGCCGAGATGCGGAGTGGCGAATCCGTATACAACTTACCCGCCTGGTAACTTAGTAAGCCGAGAAGCGGAGTAGCACAGCCTTGAAGCAACTACCAGGTGATGGTAAAATTTTAGACTACCAATTTATTGGCATATTAACAGAATGATTAATAAATAAGTTTTTTCAAATTAATCCTTTTTAATGATTTTGGGTTAGAATAACCAACCTCTCGGACTGAAAAAAATTAAACATTTTGATATTTAAAATAAAACTTTGAAGAAGGGATAAACAAAGGTTTATTTCAGTGTTGGACTGGTACAAAGGTTGTAATCGGATATCAACTTGGGTATCAATATGAGTATGAAAATTTATGATCAGTCAGGTATAGTTTGTTCATCATATTGATGCATTAATGATGAATATAAAACCTTTTCAAATCAAAGTTGTCATAAAATTTTTTTTTGTTAATTATTGTATATGATTTATCAAAAGATTTTTTTTTTTTTTCAACTTGGGATTTATATGTGTAGACGAATTTTATTAATTTTATGTCTTTTATAATATTAATAACATTAAATTTGCCATGTATAACTTGGCAGTCTTAGCCTTTGATTAATGACACATTTGTGATAATTTCACAACATCTACAAATCAGTTTTTGTTGTGACTAGTGTTTTGTTGATTTTTTTTTTGGAAAGGTTCATCAAGGATTTTTTCCTTTCAACTTATGCAAAAAGTTATTTCAATCAAATCAATTAATTATTATCAAATTATTTAGTTGATGAGTTAATGGTAAAGGAACTTATTTATTAGCCACAGTAACTTATTCATCAGGAAATTTTGTGAGCCAAATTCTTTGTAAGGAAGGCAGGAAGGGCGGTGCTGTGTGAGCAGAAACACTGTTGACTGAATGATACCCGCCGATTATCAACCTGAGTAGACAGGCACGTACCTGATGATTCTCAAAACGTTCATATAACCAAGGTTTGATACATAACCGTGATTCTCAAATTTTTAGAGTCAAAGAACAGGTCAAAGAACCGTTAGTTCTTTCCCGGTTCTTTCACAAAAACCCGTCATTTGTGGGGTCTTTCGAAACAACCAGAACCGGTGGTTCTTTGTTTCTGATTTTTTTGTTTTTCCCCTCAAAGAACCGGAACTGACAGTTCTTCTATTCTGAAATATTTAAAGAACCGAAACCGGCAATTCTTTAAAAATTCAAAGAACCCACCCACATTTCCCCGGGCCCTTGTCATTTTTGGTAAGTAATTGTGATGCCGTAATAACATCATGTTTTTTTAAGGGTTTTGTAATTGTTCATTAAAAGGAGAGATTCCGTTTTTCACCCAAAGTTTGGACCTGGTCAACTGCTCTTGCATTGAAGAACATTAGCGAGGTCTCTGGCAAATGGTCTACAATCTTCGAGAATGTCTCTTAAGTGTCAATTACGTTTGATAAATGACCAAGTGTCATCAATTGCTCGGCTAATAAGCCAGGTCTTCCCCATGCAGGTCACCCAACCCCATTATCTAATGGAATCGTAACTTCAACCTTCCTGGGCTTGACAATACGTTTCCTCCTCGGTGGAAATGGAACCCTACGGTGGGGCTCATTCCTATGTCGAATGGGGCCGAGGGGGGTAGGTCCCTACCGGTCCCATTCCATAGTGTGTACATACATATGTGTCGAATAATTTGTTCGATTTGTTCGATTGGCACGCACTTCTTTAGCTTTGAATACACTTCTTGCACTTTCGTGAGACATTTATGGGGGGATAAGATTGATGATGAATAAAGTGACAACCGAGTCAGTATTTTCTTTTTTTTTTCTCTTTTTTTGGTCCGGACTTCCAGTAAAGGGAAAATTTGCTAAAAAGACAACAATTAATAAAGAAGTTTCTTTGTTTGTTTGGAAGAAGGAAGGAAAGGAAAATAAACAAAAAAGAAGAGAGGGAAGGGAAGGGAAGGGAAGGAGTAGTGAACAATTGACGAATGGACCGATACATAGGTCATACATACATAGGCCATGCTTTTGTAACTCTAGGAAGTGACTTTAGAAGTGGTTGTTGGTGGTCTTCAAGAGATGCGATATGCTTGTGGCCACATTAACAAAAGCACCACGCCACCCATGGCCCTCCCCCCTCAAGATGTGCACAAAATATCCTACTTTACTTGGAACATATTTATTTCTAGGGTTAAAGCTATCTCAAAGGATTTATTCCTCCTTAACCATAAAAGTGAGAGGTATAGTATAAGATCTATCCCACTTTTTTTGCTCTTGCTTTTTATAGCATGAGATCTCACTTTTATGGAATAGGGTTTGCCCTCCTATGCGCCATTTATCTACTTATAAACACGTTTAAAATATTGTTGCCCCAAATCTTTGCAATGGGCAAAGCCTAAGTAAAAGTAGGGGAACATTCTCAAAATGTGAGCCAAACTCAAGGTAAAGGTACCACTTCATTCTAAGCCCCCTTCATTATTCCAATACACAATTACAATTGTCACTTTATATGAACTTATAAAAGTGACACGCAAATGATTTCGTAACATCCCTAACTCCTTCCCTCTCACCAAAAGAAAAAATAAAATTTCATTACAAAGGGTTTCATCATTCTTTCATCAAGCTAGGCATCAAGGTAGAGAGGAGGGTTTGTAGAAGGAACTACTCCTTCAAGGTGGAGTTGAAGGCCACGTACTTTGGGAGCACCCTCTTTTGAGAGTGTAACTTGGCATGAAATTTTAAGATGATTTTTTAAATTTTTTTTTGGGGTCCATTTTTCCCATGATACCTTATGGGAAGAAAAAAGGGCGGGTCAGTCAAGTAATTGTTGCATGAAGATGATTTTTTGTAGGATTTATCATGTTGTTAAAATGTTATTTTGATTTTTTGTTTTTTTGTTTTTGGGGGTTTTATTTCAAGGTGTAATTTTGAAGTCTCAGTTTTGAGTTACAAAATGTAATTCACTTACAATTGTAAAAATTCAATCTCAAAACATTAAACAAAATAGAAACACAAAATTTTGATGTCAATTGTGTTTCCTATTCCTCGAGGTGTGACTTTGGAGACTCATTTTTCGTGTTATGAGATTCTCAAGCACATTTTCAAAAATCAATTTGTGTGCATGTTTTCACGTGTGATTTCATTAGTTTAAATAATGTTGAGCATTGATTTATTAGTTCACAATAAGCATTTCGAAAAGTGCTCAATTTTTTCACTTAATAAGGTTACCTCCAAATATGCTAGTAAATTTACATGTTCAAAATCATGTTTCTCTTTGCATATTTACCAATGCTGCTCATAACCGACAAGCAGCATAAACCCAACAACAATGATAAAATCCAGGTTACCCGATGAGCCTCACGTTTTGAAAAGCAACGGCCTACAATGTGGGGTTGGAACTTGAGGGAGCAAACCCAAACTCGGGTTAATTCTGGGTGAGGTAGGGGACCAAAGGGGTGGCCAAGAAGAAGACAACCAAGAAAAACATTGGGCGACCACACAATATGAGTTGGTCTCTTGGCCATAGACATGGACATAGTCATTTTATCTCTCTTTAGAAATTGTGAGTCCTACAAGGAGTCCTCCTAATTGATGGTTATTAAGTGTATTAAAAGATGATTTTCAAAAGAAAATTTGCTATTGTAGCAAATGAATTAGCCTAACCTTCATTAGTGTTTCATGGTCGTTAAAGAATCATTAGCGGCTATTAAGTTCATTGTCCCTATTAATCGACTAGATAATTCTCATGTCCTTTGTTGATCGGCCCATCACAAATAGATGTTTCCAGGCTTTGGACAATCTCAAGGTAAAGATTTGCATGGCTGATTCATTTATCCCATTCTATGTAGGCTGAAAGAGTACAACTTTAGTCAAGTTTACAAGATAGTGAGTAGGGGTTATTGGGAACCACATAAGGACTCCTTGGGACCAAAACCATATGGAATACAAACATAAGAGAGGAATAAAAAACCCCCTACACCCAAATAAATAAATAAATAACACCCGGCAAGGGAACAAGAGTAGAAAGAAAGAAAGGACAAAAGTCCAAACAAAAACAACACCCAAAAGCACAAAACCCACAATGGGGAGTTCTAGTGCCCAACAAACCCCCACAAAAAGAGAAAAACAATTGTTCCTTTTCTACTCATAAACAACTCTCCTTTTATTCGTGTGTGTATTTTGAGGGATCTCCCCCATGGGAAGAACCCTACCAAGGGGGGGATCCTCTTGGTTTTATATGTTCCCATGTTCCCATGGAAAGATTTTTTTTCTTATTTCAAAGAAGATGAGGTAAAGTGAAAAGGAGACCATATAAGACAACTAAGACATGAAAAAAAAGAGAGAGGCAAAAATGGAACAAAGAAAAAGAGAATCCATTTCTTGCATGTGGAGGGTCCCCGTACTCATTGGATTCTCCTGGGGTCTGAAAACACCTTTAGGCTTAGGGCCCTCGAGTGGCCCTCCCTCATGAGAACCCCAAAAGCACAAGAACCTCACAACATCAACCATTAACCACAAAGGTGTTTTGGATTTAACACATTGGCTAATGTAATGTACCAAACAAAAGAAAACAAGGTTTGGCAGTGGCACTTTAGTACCTAAAACTTGGATGTGAGAAACATTTGTGCTAAGGTCAAGTAACTGAGGTTGGAGATGCTCTTAAGCTGGTACTAGACTTAGGTCATACCAAATTGATCGGGTGTTTGATACCAATATTGATACCCACCTTTGAGTGTAAAAAACCAGATCAACACTCATCATCAACACCTCACACCGGATTCGTAATATAAAATCTCCATGTCTTGGTTTGGAAGCCGGCAATGTGGGCAAATGAAGATGAACAATGTGGAACTCAATTAGAGATCATTCATTAGAGATGTGGTCGATGACACACACCACGACTTTAGTAGTATCATTCCATTGTGGACTTGTTGTTGGGATTAACACACAACCTTGATGAAAGACAAAACATTGTGTAACAAACAGCGGTGGACAAACACGCAACGTAGTTTCATTTGTGACCACCAACTTCTTATAGTGATCAACATTTTGTTATACGTTTACTTGGTGATGTTCATTGGTTATTGAGGTTATGTTTTCAAATAATCAATCGATAATTGGCAATTATTTTGCCAATTATAGGGTTCATAAATTATATAATAAGTTTGTTCTTTTTGGTTTTTTATCATAAAATGTTTAGTGTTTTAAGATTGATAACCTACCTAAATCATGATGTATGTCATTAAAATTTTCAAATTTTAATATCATGTGATTGGGTATTATATGGTTATCAAAAAATCGATAACCGACTGTTTGGTTTTTAATAACCGGCTTTGTAACCAAGTCAAAACTCAATAACCATGGTTCAAAACATGGTGTTCAAGGCATGCTTTTGAGACTTCCCCAAGGGAAATGCTTTTAGCTATAAGATTAGAAACTCAATGAAGTGGTAATGGTGAACAAACACACAACCATGGTTTCATTTGTGTCCCCCCCACCCCAGCTTTTGGTGGTGATTAACATTTTGTTATCCATTTACTTGTTGGTGTTCAAACATGGTGGTCAAAGCATGCTCTTGAAGGGAATGCTTTTAGATATCAGATTAGAAACTTGGGGAAAGATGGGAAAATTGGCTCTTTTTAGGTCTCACTTTTTAGGTGTCTTTTTAGGAAAATTGGCATCACCATTTGGCATTTGATGGTGCTAAATGGCAAAAATGCTAAATGAAAAAAGGAAAACTTTGGATGGAAAATTAGGTGACTAGACTTTTCATAAAGAGAAAATGAAACCCTCCCCATGGGCCCCTCATAATTGTGTGCAATTTCATATGAAACGAGCTATTGCTATATGAATTAGGTGAAATATCATTCCAAATGGAACAATACCTGACCCTCTAAACAAGATAAACATCCAATTGATGGAAAACCACCAATATTTGACCCACCAAACCCCACATCCTTGAAGCCATTACGGCATAAGTACGTGGTTTAGTTACAAAGTTTGTTGTATGATTTCAACAATTGTGGGCTAATTGATGACCATATGAACATAGTGTTTTAAACAAGCAACACTTGCCTTATATATGTGTACCCAATGTGCATACCATTGTTGGTCCACCCCATGCATATTCGACTCATCACTAGATGCTCGTTCCTACTAGTCTTTCATTGCCTCATTTTGTTCACTTCCTCGTCAACTCAATTCAGATTGGGTTCTTTGTGTGTGACCATACGACCATACCGTCAAAACCTGACCTAATTTGTAGAACTTTCATGGAGGCTCAGAAGCATCTTATGAATCTGTAAGATCCTCCCACTAGTAGGTCCATTTCCGAATGGTAAGACAAATTCATGTTGGGGCACCCCAAGTTCCACGTGGGAGACGGAGATGGATTAGTGGGCAACGGATCCTAATGGATGAACATCACATAATACATGCCCGTGGTTCTTTGGCTTTGTTAAAAGACCTGGGTACTTGGTTTTTGAAAATTTTCAAACGACTGACCATTCTCATGAAAGAACCGGCAAAGAATGGACGATTTAGCATAATCGGTTCTTTAACTCGGCTTTTTGAAAAAACCGTTTAGAACCCAACAATTAACAATCCAAACCGGTCCTATTATTATTATTATTTCGAGATGCCGGTCAAGGGTCAGAACCAGGTCTCTCTGATGATTTTAGGGGGTCAGAACCGGGTCTCTGATATTGAGAACCGTATGTCCAGGATTATACATATATACTTGTCGAGTATTACCACCCGTTTGATTCCAAGTCCGCTAACTAAAGAAGCGAGAACTTCGCAACACTTGTACATAGTACATTCTAGGAACATAGTTAGTGCGCACAACAAACCAAATAGGAAAAAGACATTCTTTGTTGAGGTCGTCAATCCTTTAAACACATGAAAAGGTGTGTGTATGTACGAAAAAGAGATTTGTCAAGGTCAAATTCTCTAAACACATGGAGAGGTGGGTAGGCCCTTGCCTTTTCATAGTTGTTCACACGTTGGGTTGGAGACAAGATGATGAGCTAAATCCAGGCACATACATAAACCCAATCTCATGGTGATCCATTTTTTGCATTTGCAATTCCCGAGCCAACTTTTTGTTGCCGTGTAGGTGCATGAATATATGCCATTGTGATTTACCATGCATCTTGTTGCCTTTTAATATGCGCTAAATCCAGGCACATACATAAACCAATCTCATGGTGATCCATTTTTTGCATTTGCAATTCCCAAGCCAACTTTTTGTTACCGTCTAG
>Ga0116231_10002168_pt1 | contig 41076 bp, 42 predicted proteins | sample S1TSphgellanicum_2_FD_89695 | JGI IMG/M metagenome (GOLD analysis project Ga0116231, IMG submission 89695) | Host-associated microbial communities from peat moss isolated from Minnesota, USA - S1T2_Fd - Sphagnum magellanicum MG | ecosystem: Host-associated > Plants > Peat moss > Unclassified...
CCGCCAAACGCATTGGCCGACGCGCTTGAGCTCGACGATGCGTAGGCGTTTGCCGCACTGTTGACCGTGACGCTGACATTGGCGGAACCGCTGGCGCTGGAGCCGGAATGGCTGCCCACGAAGCCAGAGATGTCGCCGAACCCGGCCAGGGGCGCGCCGCCGCCGCCGCCGCCCCCGCCGCCGCCCGAAAACTCAGTGACGCCGACGCCGCCGCCCCACTCGCCTGCCGCTGACACTTCGCTCGCCTGGTAGACTGAGCCGCAGGCATAGCCCACCGGCGCGCCGCAGGGCTGGACGGGATAAGGATAGGCGGGCTGCTGATAGACGACAGGCTGAGGATAGGCTGGCCGCGCATAGACGGGCTGTGGGTAGACCGGTTGTTGGTAGGCCGGCTGAGGATAGCCGGACGCCGGATAGCATCCTGAGGCGCAGGGCGCAGGCGCGTAACCGCAGCTCGGTTGAGCGCAGGGATAAACCGGATAGGGCTGAGCCTGGCCATATCCAGGGGGTGCGAACGCATAGCCGGGCGTGGCGGAGACCCAGGCCCCGGCGCAGCGGCCGTTGGCGCAGTCTTGGGCCAGGGCGGCGGTGGCGAAGAGCGCCGCGGCGCCGCCGGCGAGCAAGGCCGCCAGTTTGCTGATGAAGTGCGACGCCATCGTCGTTCGCTCCCAAAACGAAACAAGGTGGTGGGACATGGGCAAGAGCGGCGCCGCCGACGTCCGCGTCTGGGGAAAGTTTCGCTTGGAGCGAGAGCCGGCTTTGCAACCGGAGCATCGGCTTTGTGCGCCCCTGCCCCTGCGTCGCCCTTGCCATCTGAGGTTCAGAGTGGAAAACGCCGGAGGCAGTCCAGGAGGGCCTGATGAGCATCAGGGGCAAGGCCTATATCGTCGGCGCCTATGAGCACCCGACACGGCATGCGCCGGACAAGTCCACGCCCCAGCTCCACGCCGAATGCGCCCTGGGCGCCCTCGCCGACGCCGGGCTGAGCTTGGAGGACATCGACGGGTACTTCTGCGCCGGCGACGCGCCGGGGTTCGGCGCCCTGTCGATGGCCGACTACATGGGCCTGAACCTCAGGCACATGGATTCCACCGAAACCGGCGGATCCTCTTACATCGTGCACGTCGCCCACGCGGCCGAGGCGATCGCCGCCGGCCGCTGTTCGATCGCCCTGATCACCCTGGCGGGCCGGCCCCGCTCAGAGCCCCCGCGCCGCGCCCCATCCTCCGCCGCATCGCCCGAGGCGGACTTCGAAATCCCCTACGGCGGGCTGACCTCCAACCTTTACGCCATGTGCGCCGCCCGTCACATGTATGAGTTCGGGACCAGCTCAGAGCAGCTGGCCTGGATCAAGGTCGCCGCCTCAAGCCACGCCCAGTATAACCCCAACGCCATGTTGCCCGAGGTGGTGACGGTCGAGCAGGTGCTCGCCAGCCCGATGATCGCCACGCCTCTGCACAGGCTCGACTGCTGTGTCGTGTCCGACGGCGGAGGGGCGCTGATCGTGGCTGCGCCCGAGATCGCCCGCACTCTGAAACGGCCCCTGGTGCGCGTTCTCGGCGCCGGCGAAGCGCCAAAGGGCCCACGCGGCGGGGCGCTCGACCTGACCGTCTCGGCTGCGGCCTGGTCGGGCCCTCAAGCCTTCGAGGCCGCCGGGGTGGCGCCTGCCGACATCAAGTACGCCTCGATCTACGACAGCTTCACCATCACTGTCCTTATGCAGATCGAGGACCTTGGCTTTTGCAAAAAGGGCGAGGGGGGCCGGTTCGTCGCCGATGCAAACCTGATCTCCGGCGTCGGCGCCTTGCCGTTCAACACCGATGGGGGCGGCCTCTGCAACAACCACCCCGCCAACCGGGGCGGCATCACCAAGGTGATCGAAGCGGTGCGCCAGCTGAGGGGCGAGGCGCATCCCAAGGTTCAGGTCGCCAATTGCGATCTGGCGCTCGCGACCGGCATCGGCGGAGCCCTCGGGACCCGGCATGGATCGGCGACCCTTATCCTCGAACGGGAGGGCTAGCATGGACCCACCACTGAAGACTCCCCCGACCACCCGGCCCATCCCCGCGCCGCTGACCAATCCTGAAACGAAAAGGTTCTGGGATGCGGCGCGGGAGGGCCGGCTCATGATCGGCCGCTGCGCCGCATGCCGTCGGGCGCATTATTATCCGCGCTCGATCTGCCCGTTCTGCTTTACCGACGGGGCAAGCCTCGAGCCCGCCAGCGGCCTTGGAACGATCTATACCCTCAGCATCACCTACCGTGGAACGCCTGAGCCTTACGCCATCGGCTATGTGGAGCTGGACGAGGGACCCCGGATCCTGACCAACTTCACCGGCGCGGCCCTAGAGAGCTTTAAAATCGGCGATAGGGTGAAGGTGGTGTTCATGCCCACAGAGTCGGGCGCGCCCCCGGCGCCCATGTTCGCGCCAGCGCCGGATTGACGCCTGAGGTTCCGCACAAGGGGCCGCCTCAGCCCTCAGGGCCTGGCCTTTGGGCGCTGCGCGGCGAGCACCGCGGTAAAGCCAAGTCCCACCACGAGGATACCGACCAAGGCGCCCAGGAGCACGCCCGGCATGCCGAGGGCAGAGCTTCGTTTAGCTTAGGGCGCCGCGCCCTCGGCGCGCTTCGGATCGCCTCCGTTGCGCTTGTACTCGGAGGCATAGCGGTATCGTTTTCCAGGTTTCGGCACGATGGGCACGCGCCAAGATCGACGGCGAATATATCGCCCGCAGGGAGGATCTTCTCGATCTCTATGCCGAGCCGCATGACCCCAAGCGCCCAGTGGTGTGCTTTGACGAGAGCCCGATCCAACTCATCGGCGAGGTGCGGCCAGCAGGATCTGCATCCGCTTGAGCCGCCGCACCGGTAGCTTGCCTCCGCTCACCAAAGCGCCGAGCTCGTGGCGTTCCGATTGGCTGAGATCGACCCGATACCGTAGGTTCATTCCAAAAGCCCCTCCCTGTGGCAAGGCCTTGGATGAATCCACAATGACTCAATTGCTTGCCCAAAGAGCGCCGGAGCTTCCAGCACGATTCGCCGCCAAACAGGGCCCGTACCTCGCCTTCATCTGGGCCTATTCGCAGATCAACCGCCGCGCTCCAGCCGAGGCCGACGTCGAGCGCTGCTTCAAGGTCGCCGCCCCGGCAGTCCACCAGATGGTCAAGACGCTCGACTAGCTTGGCCTGATCGAAAAGCAGCCCGGTGTCGCTGGCAGCATTAAGCGGCTCGTCCCGCCGCAAGAGCTGCCCACCCTCGGCGTAGACTAACCGTCATCATCACTGCGTCGGGACACTAGGCGCCAGCGCCCGGGCCGTCTATCGGGCGTTAGAGGCGCGCGTCCCGCGCTCGAGGTTAGACTGAGTTCGGAGCCCGTTCATGCCCAATGCCCCCTTGATCAAGGGCCTTTTTGCCGTCGCAGCCTCAGCGGTTCTCTTCGCCGCCGCCGGCGCGGCGCTGGCGCACGCGCACCTCGTCAGCTCAGACCCCGCCGCCGGCGCCGCCGTCGCTCCGCCCAAGGCGATAACCCTGACGTTCAGCGAAAAACTCGAGGCCAGGTTCTCGGGCGCGGTCCTCAGCCGGAGCGGCGCGCCCCTCGGCGCACAAAGCCGCCTTGATCCTTCAGGCGCAAAAACCCTGACCCTATCTCCCGGCGCGCCCCTGTCGCCGGGGGCCTATCTGGTCAGCTGGCACGCGGTTTCCGTAGACGGCCATCGCACCAAGGGCGAGGTCGCCTTCACCGTCCGCTGACGCCGCCTTGGCCCTGGTCCTGACCCTTGTCGCGCGCCTGGCCCAATATGGCGCCGCCGTGGTCCTCCTGGGCGCCCCGCTTTTCTTTCTCTACGGCCTGAGGGGCGAAGCCGGTCGGGGCGCGGCCGCCGCCGGTTGGCCGCGCTTGGGGTTTTTCTTCGCCGCCCTCGCCCTCTTGCTGGGCGCAGGGGTCGCGCTCTCAACCGAAACCGCGACCATGACCGACCAGCCGGCCGACGCCCTTCGCCCCTCAGCCCTCTGGGCGGTGCTGAGCGGATCGCGCTATGGGCTCGGGATAGGCGCGCGCCTTGGCCTTGCGACCCTGGCGTTGGCGGCGAGCCTCGCTCCGGGCTCGCGGGGGCTCTGGGCGCTCCTCGGCGGCCTTGGCGCCGGCATTGCGGTCAGTTTCGCCTTTACCGGACATGGGGCGATGGACGACGGGGCAAGGGGCATGATCCATCTCGGCGCCGATGTGATCCACCTTTTGGCCGCCGGCGTCTGGCTGGGCGCCGTCGCGGCCCTGGCGGCCCTGGTCCAAAGCCGCCGGATCCGAGACGATGCGGCGGGTCTTAAGGCGCTGCACTCGGGTCTGCAGCGATTTTCGGGCATAGGCTCTCTCGCCGTCGCTCTTCTGATCCTGACCGGACTGATCAACAGCTGGTTTCTCATCGGTCCGGCGCACGTTCTCAGCCTTCCAGGGTCGATCTATGGCGCGGTCTTGATCGCAAAGCTTCTGGTCTTCGCCCTGATGCTGGGCCTGGCGGCGCAGAACCGCTATCGGCTGACGCCGCGCCTCGCGGACGGCCTCCTGAACCAGGCGCCGAAGGCGGCCCTCAGCGGCCTCGCCTGGAGCATTGGCTTTGAAACCGCTGCGGCGATCCTCATTTTGGCTCTGGTGAGCGCACTTGGGACCCTCTCGCCCCTCGCGATGCCGATGTGACCCGTGCTGGGCCTGAAGTGTAGGCGTGCAAAATACGAGCGCCGGAACGCGCGGGCGGGTATCATGATCCCTGGCCATGACGCCGGATCCGGGTGAGGACGTATGCGACATCTCAAGAGGGCCGGGCGCTTCGCCCTTGTGGGGGCCTGCGCCCTCGGCCTCAGCGCCGCCGCTGAGGGCGTGAAGCAAGATATGACATCGGTGGTCGAGCCCGCCAGCACTCTCCTCTTCGCGGTCGCCGCCGAGGTGGATCCCGCAAATGGTCCGGACGCGGCCAAGATAGCGTCCGCCCGCTGGACCGCGGCTGTGGACGCTGCGGGCCAGCTGAAGGCGGCGGGGAGCGCGCTGATGGGGCCAGAGCAGGCCAAGCCTGGCGATGAATGGATGAAGGATGCAAAGGCGCTTCACGACCTGGCCGAAGCGGCGCAAGAGGCGGCGAAGGCCAGGGACGGCGCCAGGCTCTCGGACACGGCCAACGCCCTGGCGGACACCTGCACCGCCTGCCATAGCCATTACAAAGCCCAAACCGCCCATTGACCCTTATTGCGCGCCCTGATCTCGGCCTTGGCCTCGCCGCACTCCAGGGCTAGGAGCCCGGCATGACCCGCCGCCTAGCCCCTCTCGTCCTGACCCTCATGCTGGCCTTCGGGGTCTCAGGACTTTGTCTGTCCTCGGCGCGGCCCGTCGCGGCGGCGCAGCTCTCCGCCTCGGACCGGGCCTTGGTGGACAAAGCCGCGCGCTATCTCGAGGCGTTGAAATCGGCGGAAGCGACCTTCAGCCAGATTGATCCCCGGGGCGCTGTCACCACGGGACGGTTTTTTTTGCAAAGGCCGGGCAAGGCCCGGTTCGCCTACGACCCGCCGGCCGAGCTTACGGTCGTCGCCGACGGGCTGAACGTCGAGGTCTACGACGGCAAGCTCAAGACCTTTGATCAATATCCCCTGAAGCAGACCCCCCTGGCCCTGCTGCTCGGACGCGAGGTCAAGTTCGGCGCCGAGGTGGTGGTCGCCGCGGTTTCTGAGACCCGGACCGGGTTCGGGGTCGCCGTCCGCGACGCGAACCACCAGGCTCAGGGCCAGCTCCTGCTCAGCTTCAACAAAACGCCCCTGGCCCTCGCCGGCTGGACCGTCCTTGACGCTGAGGGCGGCAAGACCTCTGTGACCCTGAGCGGGCTTAAAAGCGGGATCGCCCTGTCGCCGGGTCTGTTCGTGCTGCGCGACCCCGAGCCCCACACAATCAGACCATAAACCTGCCTGGATTGTGACATCTGCGTCACAGGCAAATCTTATCGTCGAGGCCTTGAACTTATCCGGAACGCGTGGCATTTATGGTACGCAGCGGTCGCCGACTTGTCTGGCGCCCTCGCCCCATCCGGATTCATCCCCTCCCGGACGCGGCATCAAGACACTCGACGCCCGGCCGGAGACGGTCGGGCGTTTTTTTGCTTTGCGCCCCCCGCGAACCAGACAAGTTACGCCGCCATGGTCCTTCGCGTCGCCACCTGGAACATCAACTCTGTGCGCCTGCGCGCGCCCCAGGTGGCGCGCTTCGTCGCCGAACAGACGCCCGACGTGGTCTGCCTGCAGGAAATCAAATGCCGCGAGGGCGAGTTCCCAACCGCCGCCTTTGTCGAAATGGGCCTTCCCTATCTGAAGATCGCCGGCCAGAAGGGCTCGCACGGGGTCGCCATCGCCTCGCGACTGCCCCTTAATCCGGCGCCGGCGCTCGAGGTTTGCCGGGAGGGCCATGCCAGAGCGGTCGCCGCCGTCGTGGCCGGCGTGGAGATCCAGAACTTTTATATCCCCGCCGGCGGGGACGTTCCGGATCGGGCTCAAAATCCCAAGTTCGATCACAAGCTCGACTTTTATGAACGGCTTACCTCAGAGATGAGCCGGCGCGATCCCAAAGCGCCGCTTCTGGTTGTCGGCGACCTCAACATCGCGCCCAGCGAGAACGATGTTTTCAATCACCGCTATATGCTGAAGGTGGTGAGCCACACGCCTGCGGAAATCGAGGCGATGGCGCGGCTTCACGCGTCAATAGGGTTCGTGGATCTCGTGCGCCAGGCTGTGCCGGAGCCGCAGAAGCTGTTCTCCTGGTGGAGCTATCGGGCGGCCGACTTTCGCCAGTCGAACCGCGGCCTTCGCCTGGATCATGTTCTGGCCTCGCCGGGTCTTGCCGCGCATTTCAGCGGCCGGGCCGGCGTTCATGACACCGTGCGCGCCTGGGAGCGGCCGTCAGACCATGCGCCGGTGACCGCGGACCTTGTGCTCTAGGTTTGCAATCGGTAGCCGCCCGCCTCGGTCACGAGAAGCTTCGCGGACGTAGCGTCTGGTTCGATCTTCTGGCGGAGGCGATAGATATGGGTCTCGAGGGTATGGGTGGTGACGCCGGCGTTATATCCCCAGACCTCCGTCAGGAGCTCTTCGCGGCCCACGGGCTTGCCGCCGGCGCGGTAGAGATACTTCAAGATGTTGGTCTCCTTCTCGGTCAGCCTGACCTTCCGCTTGGCTTCGTCGACCAGCAGTTTCTGGGCGGGACGAAACTCGTAAGGGCCGATGTGAAAGACTGCGTTCTCTGACTGCTCGTGGCTGCGCAGCTGAGCCCTGATCCGGGCCAAAAGCACCGCGAACTTGAACGGCTTGGCGACATAGTCGTCCGCGCCTGCGTCGAGGCCGCGGATGGTGTCGGCGTCGGAGGTGGCCGCGGTCAGCATGACGATCGGCGCGACCACGCCCTCTTCGCGCATCCGGCGGCAGGCTTCGCGGCCGTCGAAGTCCGGCAGGTCGACATCGAGCAGGATGAGATCAGGCTGGACCGCCTTCGCCGCTTCGACGCCGGCGGCGGCGCTCGACGCCTGTTCGGCGCGAAATTCGTCCTCAAGTTCGATCTGCTCGACGAGGGCTGTCCTCAGATCGTCGTCGTCGTCGATCACCAGTATGGTCTTGGCCTGGGCCATGTAAGCATCCCGTCGTACTGAGGTCCCTCCTACATAAGGGGAAAGGAGGCGTTGCGCATGATCTTCACGGCCTTTTCAGACGGCTGGCTCGCCATGGGCGCGCGCGAGGTCCGTTGCGCGCTGGGTCCGGCGGGCGTCATCCCCGCTTCGGAGAAACGCGAGGGCGATGGGGCTACGCCGCTCGGCCTCTGGCCCCTGCGAAGCGTGCTCTACCGAGACGATCGGGGCGGCCCGCCCGCGACCGGCTTGCCGCTCCAGGCCATCAGCGCCTCACAGGGCTGGTGCGACGCGCCGGATGATCCTCTCTATAATCGGCCGGTGCGCCTGCCCTACCCGGCTTCGGCAGAGCGGCTTTGGCGCGAAGACGAGGTTTATGACCTTCTGGTCGTCCTCGGCCACAATGACGACCCTCCGGTCCCCGGCCTCGGATCGGCGATCTTTTTGCACATCGCAAGGCACGCCTATCCGCCGACGCAGGGCTGCGTGGCCCTGGCGCGCAGCGACCTTGAGGCCCTCTTGGCGATGGCCGAGCCCGGCGACGCCCTGGCGGTGATCCCGCGCTGACGCCTATGGCGCTTGCGCCGGGACAAAGACTGGGGAATGCAGTCGCCGAGGTTCTGACAATGACCGGAGGCGGACGTGCGCGCTTTGATGATCGGACTGGCGGCGAGCGTCCTTCTCGCCTGGCCTTACTTTGCCGACGCCGCCACCGACTGGACCCAGGCGGAGAAAACCGCCGCGGCGCTCCGCGATCAGGCGCTCGGGGGCTCTTTGGCCTATCCCCTCCTGTCCTCGCTCACGAGTGAGATCGGTCCGCGTCTTGAAGGGTCGGACGCCGAGCATCGCGCCGCCCTCTGGGGCGTGGCCAAACTGAAGGCCTTGGGGTTTAAGAACGTGCATATCGAAAGCTTCCCGGTGAACGGCTGGACACGCGGGAAAGAAGAAGCGGCGGTGATCGCGCCAGCGCCCCAGCGGCTCTTCATCACCGCCCTTGGCAACTCGGCCGCCACCCCGCCCGAGGGGATCGAGGCGGAGATCGCTCTTTTTCATACCTACGCCGATTTCCTAGCCCAGCCCCCGGGATCGTTGGCCGGAAAGATTGCGGTGGTGACCCAGCCGATGGTGCGTGCGCAGGACGGGTCGGGCTATGGCATGATCAACGCCATGCGCACCTTGGGGCCCCTTGAGGCTGCAAAGCGGGGGGCGCGCGCCTACATGATTAGGTCCCTCGCCACAGGGACCCTGCGCTCTCCCCATACTGGCGCGTCCCTGGCGGCCGGGATACCGGCGGTGGCTTTGGCTGCGCCTGATGCAGAACAGCTCGAGCGCCTGGTCGCCTTGGGGGGACCCGTACGGGTAAGGCTGCTATCAACGCCGACGGTTCGGCCGAACGCCACGGCGGATACGGTGATCGGAGACATCCCCGGCCGCGAAAGACCCGAGGAGATCGTTCTGATCGGCGGCCACCTCGACAGTTGGGATCTTGGCACGGGCGCCATCGACGACGGGGCGGGCGTCGCCATCACCATCGCCGCCGCCAAACTGATCGCCGACAGGCCCGAGCCGCCGCGCCGGACCATCCGGGTCGCCCTCTTCGGCGCCGAGGAGCTCAACTTCTCCAACGTCGCCTACGCCAAGGCGCATCCCGCCCGTGAGCAGGCGCTCCATGTGATCGCATCTGAATGCGATTTTGGGGCTGAGCCGCCCTACAAGATCGCCCTGCCCGCCGGCGCGGTCGCCAGCCCCTATGGTCGCGCCCTCGCCAATGTGGCGGCGCCGCTTCAGATCTATCTTGACCCTGGACCGGTGCGCGACGGCGGCGCCGACCTTGAGGCCCTGGTCGGTGTGCCGATGGCCGAGCTGGCGCAGGACGGGACCCACTATTTCGACTACCACCACGCCCCGGACGACACCTTGGACAAGACCGACCCCCGGCAGTTGGACAAGGCGGTGGCGGCCTGGGCGGCCTTCACCTATCTGGCCGCCGACAGCGACGTGGACTTCCGCGCCATCGCCGCCAACGCACCGCTGCGGGGTCAGGGCGCGCGCCCCTGATGGCGTGAACGAGATCGCCATGCGCATCGCCATTCTCGAACCTGGCGCGCCGCCCCGCGACCTGCAGCCGCGCTTTGGCCGCTACGGGCAGATGGTGGCCGCCCTCTTTGGCGAGGCCGTCGAGGGCGAGGTGTTCGACGTCCGACGCGGCGTTTATCCGGACCCTGGCCCCTGGGACGGCTTTGTCATCACCGGCTCGGCGGCGGGGGTCTATGACCCTGATCCATGGATTGCGCCCCTTAAGGCCTGGGTGCAGGACGCGGCCGGCTCGGCGCCGATGATCGGTATCTGTTTTGGTCACCAGCTGATGGCGGAGGCGTTCGGCGGCAAGGTGATCAAATCCCCCAAGGGCTGGGGGATGGGTCTCGCCACCTATACGCTCACATCCGCCGCGCCTCATCCCGCCAGGTCCTGGATGGACGCTGACGCACGCGCCATCAGCCTGCCCGTGTCTCACCAGGATCAGGTGATCGAGCTCGGCAAGGGCGCGCGCGTGCTCGGCGGCTCGGACTTCTGTCCGTTCGGGTTTATCGCCTACCCTGACCTTAAGGCCTTGTCCCTTCAACCCCATCCTGAGTTCGACCCCGCCTATGCCAAGGCGCTGATTGAAAGCCGCCGGGAAGGTCTCTTGGCTCAGGATCATGCGGACGCGGCGATCGCTTCGCTCCTTGCCCCCAACGACAATCGCAAAGTGGGCCGCTGGCTTACCCGGTTTCTGCAGGGGGAGGGCCGGTGAGCCCCACCCTATGATTTTGCCGGATTCGTCCCGCTCAATGATGCTCCGATCTGATTGGACGACAGCGGACATCCTAAGAAGCCGCCGCCCACCAGAAACGCTCCGAACCGGCATGGGCCTATTTTAGCGGCGGCTCAGCGAATAAGATCACGTTGCACCCCAATCGGTCTGCGCTCGATACCGAGCCTATGACCTTTCCACGTCTCGCAAAGAACGCTCCTGGCGATTTTTACATTCATGTTTGGCGATGCGCCCGAAGCTTAGGAACTGCTGCCCAAACGAGCGAAATGAGCCGGTTGCCAAGCCACCGACACTGCGCTCTGATCGGCGCAGATCAGGACCGGCGCCATGGCGACACTTGAAGCGAATGGAGATCAACGAGGAAGCCGGTTGCCCGGTGCTCGCGCGTTGCAATGGAGCGTCCTGGCGCTCGTAGTGACGACTTGGTTTAGCGCCGCCGTTTTTGGCGTCTACATTCTGATGTTCTATGGTGGGGCCGGTCCCCGAGGGACGCTTGCCGACTGGAACCACACGCTCCCTCGGCTTTATGAACCGGCGACACCGATCGCGACGGTCGCCATGGGCGCGCATTTCTTGACCGGCGCGGTGTTGTTGATCCTCGGTCCGGTCCAGCTGTTGACCGGCGCACGGCCGCGATACCGCGCCGTGCACGTATGGCTCGGTCGCCTTTACGTCCTGGCGGCCGGCGTGGCGGGCGTTGCTGGACTTGGATTCATCGCCTTCAAGGGGACTGTGGGGGGCCCGATCATGAGCGCTGGCTTTGCTCTCTACGGTGTGCTCGTGACGCTTGCCGCGGCCCAGACCTACCGCCACGCCCTTTCGCGCCAGTTCGCCACACACCGAGCCTGGGCGATCCGCTTGTTTGCGCTGGCAATCGGGTCGTGGCTCTACCGCATGGAATATGGCTTCTGGATCGCATTCACTGACGGCCTCGGATCCACGCAGAGCTTCACCGGACCCTTCGACCACCTGATGGCCTTCATGTTCTATTTGCCTAACGTCGCGGTGGCCGAGCTGCTCATCCGCGCCAAGGGCGAAAACAGCGTCGGAATGAGAGCGGCCGCGGTGGGTGCGCTTTCAATAGGGACGGCGCTCACGCTTGTCGGAAGTTACTTCTTTATAAAAGGCTATTGGGGACCAGCAATTCTAGCCTCATTCTATTCGGGTCGTCGATTGTAGCGGGCTCCTTTCGGGGTGGACGGTTGGAGGACCTCCTTTCTTGGGTTGTCCGAAGAGCCCGCTTCCGGGTCGGCGGATGTTGAGACCGCTCTCCACCCCGTGCCGAACTTGGGAAGGTCCGGTTTCTGGCGTTTCAGCTATCGACCTTTCTCGCGGACCGGCTCCGAACCGCCGTGCAGATAGAGAGGCCTCTGCCCCTCGCCTTCGAGCACGCGTTCCGGCTTGGCGAAAAGCGAGTGTCGGCCGAAGTCGTGGAGCCGGTTCTGTCGCGGGCTCTCGACGAGCTCGAACCGACCCTGAACCGCACCGGCTACGACGCTCCGGCCCTCGCCGGGTTGCTGGGCGCCAAGCCGGCGGAGGTGCGCGACTTCCTCGCCGGTACATTGGTCGCGGATCGCGCCCTTCAATTTACTGAGCAGCTATGCCGACGCGTCATACATGTCTGGCCGTCTTGAGATCGGCGAACGCAAAATCGGATTTCACCATGACGGCGTTGATGCGGACGCTGTCGAGGAAGTGGGTGTGTCTCTGCGCCGAGGAGAGGACGCCCGGCGGCCTCGCGGTCGCTCTTGCTTGCCAGGAGGGCGAAGCGCAGGCCCACTCGAAACCTTTTTGAATGGATTGGGCGCGCATTCAGTTGACGATCAGCACCGCCATGAGGTCGAAGGACACGCGCTGGGGGCTGGGACCGAGGGAATGGCTTTATGAAGGTTCTTGTCACTGGGGGCGGCGGTTATATCGGCAGCCATATCTGCAAGGCGCTAAGCAAGGATGGCTTTATCCCCGTCACCTTGGACAACTTCTCTACCGGCAACCGGTGGGCCGTACGCTTCGGACCCCTCGAATACGGGGATCTCTCCAATCCGCAGCGCCTTTACGACGTCTTTGCGGCCCATAAGCCCCAGGCGGTCGTGCACTGCGCGGCCTCCGCCCTCGTGGGCGAGTCTATGGTGAACCCGGGGCTCTACTACCGCAATAATGTCGCCGCCACCGTGAACCTCTTGGACGCCTGCCGGCTCTTTCCGATCCAGGCCTTCGTGTTTTCCTCTTCGTGCGCGACCTACGGCGTACCGGCGATCGTGCCGATCGCTGAGTCCACGCCGCAGAACCCGGTCAACCCTTACGGCGCCTCAAAACTGATGGGGGAAAGGATCTTGGCCGACTATGAGATGGCCTATGGGTTTCCCACCGCCATGCTTCGCTATTTCAACGCCGCGGGCGCGGATCCAGAGGGCGAGATCGGCGAACGGCGCGACATCGAAACCCATATCGTGCCTCTGATGCTCGATGCGATCCTCGGACGACGGCCGATCCTGAAAGTGCTTGGAACCGACTACGCCACCCCAGACGGCTCGGCGCTTCGCGACTATGTCCACATCAGCGACCTTGCGGCGGTGCACGTCGCGGCCCTGCGCCGACTTTTGGACGGAAAAGGGTCCCTCGTCAGCAATGTCGGGACCGGAACGCCCTATTCGGTGATCGAGCTCATTGACGCCGCCCAAAGGATCACCGGCCGCAAGGTGCCTCACGAAACCGGGCCGCGCCGGCCCGGCGATCCGCCTCAGCTGTCGGCTGAACCCAGCCATTTTCGCCGCCTTTTCGGCGACGAGGCGCTGGAGCGCTCGACCTTGGACCAGATTATCGCCAGCGCATGGGCATGGCATCTGAAGCTTGATCAGCGCGATGCCTAAGAGGGCGCCTTCACCTAAGCTGCGCGCTTAGAGGGCCATGGCCAGACCTCAACTGGGCCAGCTGTTCGAACCCGCCCTGCTGAAGGCGAAGGTCGGCGGCAAGACCCTCAATCTCGGCGCGCCGGACCCGGCTAAAGCGTACGGCAAGCAAACGCGCCAATTCCCGATATCGAACCGACCGACGATCAGACGGAGATTGAGAGCTCAAGCTGAAGGGTTGAACCCAACAAGATCGTTCGGCAGCGGCGCGAAGTTCGACATCGTCACACTGACTAAACCCGGCCGATCGATTCCCAATCACCGTGCTAAAGACCCGCAGAGCTTAGCTTTGAGGATGAAACCGTTGTCGCAACCCTGGACGGACCTCCCGAGGGACGTCATCGACTGGTTCAGGGGCGTGTTCGCCCACGCCAATCGAGAAGTCACCGAACGGCTGCTTAGCCAAAGTATCCGCGATACCAGTCCACAAATCGCTGCAGACCCTCCTTCAGGCCGACCTTGGCCTGATATCCGCAAAGACGGTTCAGGCGCGAAACATCGGCGTAGGTGGCGCTCACGTCGCCAGGCTGCATGGGCAGCATGTGTTTGACGGCCTCCCGTCCCAGCGCCGTTTCCAGAAGGCTGATCATCTCCATCAAAGGGACGGGATGGCTGTCTCCGACGTTTAAAATGCGCGCCTCGCCGGGAGCCGCGGGATGCTCAATCACCCCAAGGATCCCATCGACGATATCGTCCACATAGGTGAAGTCGCGCGCCATCCGGCCCTCGCCAAAGACCTCGATAGGGTCTCCGGAAAGGATTTTCTGGGTGAATCTGAAATAGGCCATGTCAGGCCGGCCCCAGGGTCCATAGACCGTGAAGAAGCGCAGACCCGTTTGTCCCATTCCATAGAGCCTGGAGTAGGCGGCGCTCATCAGCTCCCCAGACCGCTTGGTGGCGGCGTAGAGCGAAACGGGCTCGACCGCCGGATCCTCCTCCCGAAATCCCGACCCTGAGAGAGGGCGGTCGCCATAGACCGAGCTCGACGAGGCATAGATGAGATGCCTGACCGCCGGCGCGTGGCGGCAGGCCTCGAGGACTGAAAGGTGGCCTTGCAGGTTGGAGCGCTGATAGGTGAAAGGATGTTCGAGGGAATAGCGGACCCCGGCTTGGGCCGCGAGATGAATGAGGGTTTCGGGCGCGGTCTGAAGCACCAGACTGGCGAGGGCTTCATGCTCGGCGATGTCCATTTCGACCATGCGGAAGGCTGCATGGGCCTCAAGCCGGGCGCTTCGCGCGCGCTTGAGACGAGGGTCGTAATAGGTGTTGAAGTTATCGACGCCGACCACCTGACGGCCGAGGCGGAGCAGACGCTCGCACGTCTGCATGCCGATGAAGCCGGCGGCTCCGGTCACCAGAACGGTCACGAGGCCAGTCCCTCCCTGCCGTCGGCGGGCCAAGGTGTTGCAGCACGAGCCGCCATTCTAGGCGGTCGTCGCCGCGCTCTCCAAGAGCTGACGCACCGCAGTCTCAAGAACCTCTCTGGCCGCTGCTGGCGAAAGCCCCTGCTCGCCTCGCAAGCGCAGCCAGGTTTCGATGCTGAGGAGCAGGTCCAGCGCCTCATGAAGCGGCGACCCGCGAAACGCTTCGGGCATGTTGCTGGAGAGGATTTCACGCAGGACGCGCGCAAACCTTTGGCCGTCCTCCGCCAACTGCCGAGAGCGATGCCGGTGAGCGTCCGCGGCGCGTCGGTACGGCGCCAACTTTTCGAACGCCTGGGACCTCCGATCCACGAGCTCGAGGATCCGGCCCTTCCAGTGGTTCGCCGTGAAGGGCTTTTGCGCGAGCTGACGCAGTTCCGCCTCAAGGGGACTTGTGATCTCCCGATAGAGCCGGTCCATGTCCTCGAAGTGTCGGAAGACTGTCCTGAGACTGACGTTTGCGCGCGCGGCGACCTGTTCTGCGTTCGGGGTATAGTCTCCCGCCAGAATGAGCTCCAACATGGCCCGAACGATCCGGGCCCGGTTTTCGTCTCCCCGCTGACGCCGACCATCGACACGCACTGCGTCGTTCATGGCCGCCACAAACAGCGACGCTGGTTAAGACTCTGCTTACACATCCTTGAAGTCAGCGAGGCGAGAACCCGCTGAGATTCGATCCGTCAGGACCGCTCGACATCTTGAGCGGCGCCGGCGCCGGGGGTGTCAGGGATCGCCCCTTGAGCGCGGCGGAGCGCTCGTCGCGCGCCCGCCCGGGACAGGGTCGGCCTCGGCAAGGTCGACCGGTTCGGTCAGGCGCTTTGCGCGATGGACATGAGGCCATGTCCATCTGAAGGTGGAAGGAACGGGAGAAGGACGCTGAACCGCATGGCTGGCCTCAGAAAACGCTTAGTGTTGATCGGCCTCGCCTGCCTCTGGCTGCCGGCGGACGCGATCGCCGCACCGCTTTCAGACACTCCGGCGGCCAAGGAAAAGGCCTTCTTCGCCAAGACGAGCCGGGGCGCCCACGTCGTCGCCCTGCCGGGACTGGCCTATAAGGTGCTGAAATCCGGCCCTTCTGACGGCGCCCATCCCGGCCGCTCCGACGTGGTCACGGTCCACTACATCGGCCGGTTGACCGACGGAACGCAGTTCGACGCGTCGGGCGGGGATGGCACCGGCGAGGCGAGCTTTAAGGTGTCCGACGTCATCGCAGGCTTCTCCGCCGCCCTAAAGCTGATGCGGCCCGGCGATAGCTGGCGGATCTATATCCCGGCCTATCTGGCCTACGGCGACCAGGCCAAGCCCGGCATTCCGGCGGGCTCGACCCTGGTGTTCGACCTCGAGCTGATCTCGATCGCGCCTAAAGACGAGCCGAGATGATGAAGAGACCCGGAACCCCTAGAGCGTCAGCGGGCTCAGGATTTTGCGGGTCAGGCGGGAACCGCCGAGGGGCGCCCGCTTTTCCGCAGCAAGACCAGCGCGGAGGTTTGGATGCTCCCCCTCGCAGATCCCCGAGCCCTGAAACCAGCCAAGCCCTTATGGGGGGTTGGCCTGGCCGCTTTTCTCCTTGCGCCCCAGGTCGCCGGCGCAGAGACGGCCGCCTCAAGCCGCGCCCTGACTGACCCGGGTTCAGCCTCGCCCGCTGTTTCGGCGAGCGCGCCGTGGAGGCTGGAGCCCGCGTCAGGGTTCGGGCTTTTTGCAAAGGTGAGGGACCGCAGGATAGATGCGGCGGCGCCGAGCCAGTGGGTCGCGGCGCGGAGCGATAGCCTGTTCGACGACGCGGCGGGCCTTGAGTGGCGCCAAAGCGCCGTCTCGGCCATGGTCGGCTATATGCGGATCAGCTCAGCGCGTCCTCTCTATGAGGACGATAGCCCTGCCTGCCGTCGGCCCCGCGGACGCTTCGGGATCGCCCTATCGTTGCACTATTGAGCCTTAAAGAACGCGACGGGGTTGGGGCGCGCCGGCCTTTTTCCGAGGGCCTGACGCCGAGCCCGGGAAGGATCTCCCGCAGGACGGGCGCCCATCCGCGGCGATGCTTTTATTCTGCGGCGCTCATCGTCACGGGGTGAAGGGCGCTCGAGGCGCCTTTGAGCCGCCCGACCAGAGCCGCATGCTCGTCCCAGAGCTCGCGGGGCAGCCGGTCGCCGAATTTCTCATAGGCTGGGGGGATCAGGGAGGCTTCCTCGGTCCACACCTCGGTGTCGACCGAAAGCAAGAGCTCAAGGTCTTGATCGGAGATCACAAGACCCGTCGTGTCCAGGGAGGCCCGGGTCGGCAGATAGCCGATCGGGGTCATCTGCGCGTCAGCGACGCCCTCGAGGCGCTGGACGATCCATTTCAGGACGCGGCTGTTCTCGCCATAGCCGGGCCAAACGAATTTTCCGGTCCCGTCCTTGCGGAACCAGTTCACAAAATAGATCCGCGGCAGTTTGGCAGGGTCGGTGCGCTTGCCCATCTTCAACCAATGGGCGAAATAGTCGCCCATGTTGTAGCCACAGAACGGCAGCATGGCGAACGGATCGCGGCGGAGTTCCCCGACCTTATTCTCCGCCGCCGCGGTGCCTTCTGACGCAACATTCGACGCCAAGAACACCCCGTGCTGCCAGTCGAACGCCTCGGTCACCAGAGGCACGGAGGAGGCGCGCCGTCCGCCGAACAGGATGGCTGAGATCGGCACGCCTCGGGGATCTTCCCACTCGGGCGCGATGGTCGGCACCTGGCTCGCGGGCACGGCGAAGCGGGCGTTGGGGTGGGCGGCCGGCCCCATGGCGGTCGAGCGGCTCCACGGCTCGCCGCGCCAGTCGGTGAGCAGGGGCGGAGGCTCGTCGGTCAGTCCCTCCCACCAGACGTCCCCATCGGGCGTCAGGGCCACATTGGTGAAGACCGTGTTGGCGTAAAGGGCGTCGATGGCGTTCTTGTTGGTGGCGACGCCGGTCCCGGGCGCAACCCCGAACAGCCCGAACTCGGGGTTTATCGCATAAAGTCGGCCGTCTTCGCCAAAACGCATCCAGCAGATGTCGTCGCCGATGGTCTCAGCCTTCCAGCCCGGGATCGTGGGTTGCAGCATGGCCAGATTGGTCTTGCCGCAGGCGCTCGGGAAGGCGGCGGCCACATAGTGCTGGCGTCCCTCCGGCGAGGTGAGCTTGAGGATCAGCATATGCTCGGCCAGCCAGCCCTCGTCTCTGGCCATCACCGAGGCGATGCGAAGGGCGTAGCACTTCTTTCCGAGGAGGGCGTTGCCGCCGTAGCCCGAGCCGTAGGACCAGATTTCCCGGGTCTCAGGATAGTGGACGATGTACTTGGTCTCGTTGCACGGCCAGGCGACGTCGGCCTCGCCGGGCGTGAGCGGGGCGCCGAGGGTGTGAACGGCCGGAACAAAGAACCCGTCCTCGCCGAGCGCGTCCAGCGCCGCCTTGCCCATGCGCGTCATGACCCTCATGGAGATGGCCACATAGGCGCTGTCGGTGATCTCCACCCCAAGGGCGGAAATCTTCGATCCCAAGGGTCCCATACAAAACGGCGCCACAAACATCGTGCGCCCGCGCATGGACCCCGCGAACAAGGGGTGCAGCGTGGCGCGCATCTCGGCGGGGTCGGCCCAGTTGTTGGTCGGGCCCGCGTCGGCTTCGTCCTTAGAGCAGATGTAGGTCCGGCTCTCGACACGCGCCACATCGCGAGGATCTGAGGCGGCGTAGAACGAGTTCGGGCGTTTGTCCGGATTGAGCGCTTTCAGGGTGCCGCAGGCGACCAGCTGTTTGGTCAGGACATCCCACTCTGCATCCGATCCGTCGCACCAATGGACCCGGTCTGGCTGGGTCAGGGCGGCGATCTCGTGAACCCACGCGACCAGGCGACGGTGGCGGGTCGGCGCGGGATGGAGCCCGGGAATGTCAAGGTCTGCGGTCAAAGGCCACCCCTCAATACTGCTTGAACGTCGTACGCCATTGTCCGAACCCTCCGTATCGCACACTTGCCTGGGTTGCGTCGATGGGGCGCCCCTTGCAGTAGAATTGTGCAATCGCCCCTTAACCCACCGCGGGAGCCGTCTATAAGGTTTCGGCCTTGATCAGGGATGCCGATGCCCGCCCGTGACCGCGTCAGACGCTCCCGCCGCACCAAAATCGTCGCCACCTTGGGGCCGGCGAGCACGACGCCAGAGGTGATCCAGCGCCTGTTTCTAACCGGCGCCGACGTCTTTCGATTAAATTTCAGCCACGGCGAACACGCAGAGCATGCCGAAAGAATGGGCATGATTCGCGACGCCGAGGCGCGGTTCCGCCGTCCGATCGGGGTTCTGGCCGATGTCCAGGGCCCCAAGCTCAGGGTCGGCCGCTTTACCGGCGGGGGCGTTTTCTTGAAGCCCGGCGCCCCGTTCCGACTTGACCTCAATCCCACCACCGGAGACGGCCGGCGCGCGACCCTGCCGCATCCGGAAATCATCGACGCAGCCCAGGCTGGCGCGACGCTTTTGCTTGACGATGGCAAGCTCAGGTTAAGGGTGACGCGCAAGGGACCTGATTATCTCGACACCGTCGTCGCCGTCGGCGGCCGCCTGAGCGATCGCAAGGGCGTCAATGTTCCGGACATGGTCCTGGCGATCCCGGCGCTCACCGCCAAGGATCGGATCGACCTCGCCTTCGCCCTCGACATCGGCGTCGACTATGTCGGTCTGTCGTTCGTCCAGCGGCCCGAGGACGTCCAAGACGCGCGGGACCTCGTGAGGGGGCGGGCCTGGATCATCTCCAAACTCGAAAAGCCGCAGGCGCTCGAGCGGCTCGATGAGATCATCGCCCTCTCCGACGCCGTGATGGTGGCGCGCGGCGACCTCGGGGTCGAGTTGCCGCCAGAAGCGGTGCCCATCGCCCAGAAAAGGATCGTCCGGCGGGCGCGCCAGCTCGGGCGACCGGTGATTGTCGCCACCCAGATGCTGGAAAGCATGATCCTCGCCCCCACGCCGACCCGGGCGGAGGCGTCGGACGTGGCGACCGCGGTTTTCGACGGCGCGGATGCGGTGATGCTGTCGGCAGAGACGGCCGCGGGCCAGTATCCCGTGGAATCGGTCTCGATCATGGACCGGATCATCAATCGGGTTGAGCAGGATCAGGACTGGCGCGACGGCATGGACCGCACCCGTCCGGCGCCCGAGCACGCGATCTCCGATGCGATCTGCGCAGCGGCCGCCGAGGTCGCCCGACACGTCAAGGCGCCCGCCATCGCCGCCTTGACCCAGTCGGGGCGCACGGCCCTTCGCATCGCGCGCCAGCGTCCGGACGCGCCGATCATCAGCCTGACGCCGATCCTGGCGACGGCGCGGCGACTCGCCCTGGCCTGGGGCGTGCATGCGGTGGTTTCGCCGCCCGTGCACACCATGACCGAAGCCGTCGGCCAGGCCCTGCGCTTGGCGCGGCGGGACGGTTTTGTGCAGGTCGATGAGCCGGTCGTGGTCGCCGCCGGCATCCCCTTTGGCGAAGCCGGCGCGACCAACGCCCTGCGCGTGGCGAGTCTCGGCCGAGACCCCCGACCGGCGGAGACCGACCCGGAATTGAGCCGCTAAGCCCGTCTTCGCGGCTTGACCCGATCCCTCACGGGTCTAGGTTGTCTGCGTTCTCCGGGGAGCCCACGACGGGCTGAGACGCCGCATGCTCTGCGGCAAACCCGCCGAACCTGATCCGGGTCATGCCGGCGAAGGGAGCGGAACAGCGGTCGCCCGCATTCCCCAGATCTCGTCGCCAAACCCTGCTGCTTGGAGCCGCCGATGAACGCGCCGATCAAACCCCTTGTCATTCCGACCGGCACGGTCGCCACCGGACCGATCCCGGGCAGCCGCAAGGTTTACGCGGCCGGGGCGCTCTACCCGGACCTGCGGGTTCCGTTCCGCGAGATTGCGCTCCACCCCTCCGCCAAGGAGCCGCCGGTGGTGGTCTACGACCCCTCCGGCCCCTACACCGACGACACCATCGGCATCGATATCGAAAAGGGGATCGGAAGGCCCCGCGACGCCTGGGTGTCCGCCCGCGGCGATACGGAAAGCGTTGGAGAGCCCCGGATGATCAAGCCTGAGGACAATGGCTTTGTCACCGGCGAGCGGCTTGTCCCTGAGTTCCCGTCCCGCTCAGAGGTGCGCAAGGCCAAACCCGGCGTGAGCGTGACCCAGCTCAGCTACGCCCGGCAGGGGATCATAACCCCCGAGATGGAGTTCGTAGCCATCCGCGAGAACCTCCGCCGCGAGCAGACCGCGCCCTGCATCCGCGACGGGGAGGACTTCGGCGCCGCCCTGCCGGACTTCGTCACGCCTGAGTTTGTACGCCAGGAGGTGGCGCGTGGACGGGCGGTGATCCCCGCCAATATCAACCACGGCGAGCTTGAGCCGATGGCGATCGGGCGCAACTTCCTGGTCAAGATCAACGCCAACATCGGCAACTCCGCCGTCACCTCTTCGGTGGCCGAGGAGGTCGAGAAGATGGTTTGGGCGATCCGGTGGGGCGCCGACACGGTGATGGACCTCTCGACCGGACGCAACATCCACAACATCCGCGAGTGGCTGATCAGAAATTCCCCAACCCCGATCGGGACCGTGCCGATCTATCAGGCGCTCGAAAAGGTGAACGGCGTGGCCGAGGATCTGACCTGGGAGGTCTATCGGGACACCCTGATCGAACAATGCGAGCAGGGGGTGGACTATTTCACGGTCCATGCCGGCGTGCGCCTGCCCTTTATCCCGATGACCGCGAACCGGGTCACTGGGATCGTCTCACGGGGCGGGGCCATCATGGCCAAGTGGTGCCTGGCCCACCACAAGGAGAGCTTCCTCTATGAACGCTTCTCGGACATCTGCGATATCATGGCCGCTTACGACGTCACCTTTTCCCTCGGCGACGGCTTGCGTCCAGGCTCGATCGCGGACGCCAACGACGCGGCCCAGTTCGCCGAGCTTGAGACCTTGGGCGAGCTGACCAAGGTCGCATGGGCGCGCGGCGTTCAGGTCATGATCGAGGGCCCGGGCCATGTGCCGATGCACAAGATCAAAGCCAACATGGATAAGCAGCTCGCCGTCTGCGGAGAAGCCCCGTTTTATACCCTAGGTCCTCTCACAACCGATATTGCACCGGGCTACGACCACATCACCTCGGCGATCGGCGCGGCGATGATCGGCTGGTTCGGGACCGCCATGCTCTGCTATGTCACGCCGAAAGAACACCTCGGTCTTCCCGACAAGAAGGACGTGAAGGACGGGGTGATCGCCTACAAAATCGCAGCCCACGCCGCGGACCTCGCCAAGGGCCATCCGGGCGCACGCGCCTGGGACGACGCCCTCTCAAGAGCCCGCTTCGAGTTCCGCTGGGAGGATCAGTTCAACCTCGGCCTCGATCCGGAGACCGCGCGCGCCTTCCACGACGAGACCCTGCCGAAGGAGGCGATGAAAACCGCCCACTTCTGCTCTATGTGCGGGCCGAAGTTCTGCTCGATGAAGATCAGCCAGGAGGTGCGCGACTACGCCGCCGCACGGGCGCCCAACGAGGAGGCGGCGCGGGGCATGGTGGAGATGAGCGAAAAGTTTAAGGCCGGAGGCGGAGAGATCTATGTTCCGGCCGAGTGATCAGCGGCGGGCGGGGCGTTAAGACAAGGCCGGCCTGGGCCATTAAGGGTCTGGAGCGGGCGTCTCTCAAGAGGGCTCAAACACCAGCGCTTCGATCCGGCCATCCGGATGAAGACAGGCGCGCTTCATCCCCTCCGAGTTGAACGGCATGGCGATGCGCCCGGCCGCGTCCACCGCGATGAGCCCGCCGTCGCCGCCAAAGCCGCCGATCTCATCGATCACACCGGCGCTCGCCGCCTTGAGGGTCTGCTTGCCGAGCCGAATGCGCCAGGCCACCGCTGCAGCGGCGTTGGTGCGGATGAAGTATTCTCCCTGACCGGTGCAGGAAATTGCGGCGGTCCGGTCGGCCCAGGTTCCGGCCCCGATCAGCGGGCAATCGCCGACCCGTCCTGGCAGTTTGTCGAACACCCCGCCCGTCGAGGTCGCCGCCGCCAGACGCCCGGCGCGGTCGAGGGCCACGCACCCCACGGTTCCGTGCGCCAGCCCGATCTTCGGCGCATGATTGTCTTCACCGGCGCCCGCACGGGTGAACCAGGCCTCTGGATCATCGATCGCGTCAAAGCCTTGTTCGCCGGCGAAGGCGCCTGCCCCCTCGCCCACCAGCATCACGTGCTGGGTTTTCTCCATCACCGCGCGGGCGACGCTGATCGGGCTCCTGTAACCGACCAGCGCGGCCACCGATCCGGCGCGCTGATCCGAACCGTCCATCAGGGCGGCGTCGAGCTCGTAGCGGCCGGCAAGGTTAGGGGAGGCGCCGCGGCCGGCGACGTAAAGGCCCGACGCCTCAAGCGCCTGGGTCGCCTCGGCCACCACCTCAAGGGCTGAGGCGCCGGCGCGCAAACGATCGCGCGCCGCCTCCACCACCCCCTGCATATGCGGGACCTCGCGCCGATAGTCACGTGAGCGCCGGGCCCCTGCGCCCCCGTGGAGCGCCAGCGCCACAATCTCCTTCGCCATACCACACCCTCGAATAGTCCTTGGCTTGCAACGCCCCTGTGGGTAGCGTCCGCCCCTCAAGAACACGACCCCTCTACCAGGCCGAGGACCGATCCGATGAAGGCGATGCTCTCCACCCGCGTTGGCGGCCCCGAAACCCTCGAGCTCACCGACCTGCCCGATCCTGTGGCCAAACCCGGCGAAGTGGTGGTGCAGGTAAAGGCCTGCGGGGTCAACTATCCCGATGTCATCATCATCGAGGACAAGTATCAGTTCAAACCCGAGCGCCCGTTCGCGCCGGGGGGCGAGCTCGCCGGGATCATCGAGAGCGTCGGGGAGGGGGTTGAAGACTTCAAGCCTGGCGACCGGGTGATCGGCCAGGCGGGCTGGGGCGGGATGTGCGAGAAGATCGCGCTCTCGGCAAGCCGTTGCACGCCCATGCCGGACGCCATGCCGTTTGAAGAGGGGGCGGCGTTTTTCCTGACCTACGGCACGAGCTATCATGCTCTGAAGCAGCGCGCTGCGATCAAGCCTGGCGAGAGCCTTTTGGTCCTCGGGGCGGCAGGGGGCGTCGGCCTCGCCGCGGTGGAGCTCGGCAAGGCCATGGGCGCGAACGTGATCGCCGCCGCCTCGACCCAGGACAAGGTCGATCTTGCGATAAAGCACGGAGCGCAGTCGGGCATGGTCTATCCGTCAGGCCCGTTCGACAAGGATGGAAAGAAGGCGCTCGGCGCTCTCTTCAAGGCCGCCGTGCCCAAGGACGGGGTGGATGTGATCTATGACGCGGTCGGCGGCGACTACGCCGAAGCAAGCTTGCGCGCCATTGCCTGGGAGGGCCGTTTTCTGGTGATCGGTTTCCCGTCCGGGATCCCCGCTATCCCTTTGAACCTGACCCTCCTGAAGGGCTGCCAGATCGTCGGTGTCTTCTGGGGGTCGTTCACGACCCGTCAGCCCGAGGACAACGCCGAGAACATCAGAGAGATGCTGCAGCTTTACGCTGAAGGGAAGATCCGCCCCTATGTCTCCTCGACCTATCCCCTGGCCGAGGCCGGCAAGGCCATCACAGAACTCGCCGAGCGACGCGCCAAGGGCAAGGTGGTCGTGGTCCTTTGACGGCCGGCCCCCGCCGCGCCGTCCGCCCCGCCGTCCGCCGCCAGGCGCGGGGACTGACCCTATGTAAGCCCGTAAGCCCTAGGCGTTTAGGCCGGGGTAAGGGCGTCTTGGCTTTGCCAGCGGAGCGCGGTCATGGGTCGACACCTTGTCGAAAGATGAGGTCTGGGGCTCGACGAGCCCGAAGGATCGCCTGTCGAGATGGGTTGAGCCCTGTGGGGTTTGCCGGTTTCGAGGGTTCAACTCGAATAAAAGCCCCAAGCGAAAGCCGTGTGGGCGACAAACCCCATGGGCGGCGTCGATGACGCAGGACGCCGCCAAGGGAACCCTTGGAACCCTCGCCCTTCAGGGCCCGGAGCCTGTCAGACTGCAAGACCCCCGAGGCGTGCGCAAAGGCCAAGGGCGCTGAGGTCACACTCTAGGCCCGGGGGCGCTCAAGAGAGAACACAGAGAAGGATGGACGATGCCGGGACGACTGGAAGGCAAGGTGGCGCTGATCACGGGCGGATGCTCGGGCATCGGGCTCGGAACGGTTGAACGCTTCGTGGCCGAGGGCGCAAAGGTGGTCGCCGCCGACGTTCAGGACGCCAAGGGCGCCATCCTCGAACAGCGGTTTGCCGACAAGGTGCGCTACGTCCACTGCGACGTGACCATCGAGGCTGAGATCGCGGCGGCGACCGCGCTTGCAGCCTCGGCGTTCGGCGGCCTTGATATCCTCTTCAACAACGCCGGACACGGCGGCGCCATCGGCGGCGTCGAGGAGACCGATGCTCGGGCCTGGGACGCCACCTTCGCCCTTCTGGTGCGCGGTCCCGTCCTCGGAATGAAGCACGCCGTGCCGCTGATGAAGGCGCGCGGAGGCGGCGCGATCGTCAATACCGCATCGATCGCAGGCCTGCAGGCGGGCTTTGGTCCCCTCGCCTATTCGGCGGCGAAGGCGGCGGTGATCCAGTTGACCCGGGTCGCGGCGGCGGAGCTGTCGCCCATGAAGATCCGCGTCAACGCCATCTGTCCGGGACTGATCGCCACCTCGATCTTCGGCGCCTCCTTCGGCCTCCCCCGCGAGGTCGCCGACCAGATGGCGGCGCAGATCGAGGAGGTCGCGCCGCGATTTCAGCCTGTTCCCAAGGCCGGGCTGCCGAACGACATCGCCGAAGCCGCCCTGTTCCTGGCCTCGGACGCCTCGGCTTTTGTGTCCGGGACCCACCTTGTGGTCGACGGCGCCCTGACCATCGGCCCGCCGAGCGCCTGGTCGCCGGACCAGGTCTCGCCGATTCTGCAAGCCCTCGGCATTTCCCCGGAGCAGGCCCAGGCGATGCAAGCCGCCCGCAGGGCGGCCACAGCTGACACTCCGGCTAGTTAAGTCTCAGCCGCATGCGCTCGCGCGCGGCTCTGGCGGCGATGGCGGCCCGACCTCGACCACGGTCATGCCGGGCCGGATCAGCTGATCTGGCGAAGCAGTTTGGCATCGCCGAGAGCCATGTCTTGCCGCATCGGGGCGTCGACAACCGCCAATTTGCTTGGCGATGAGCAATTCAGCGGCCGGAATCTTCAGCGCACCGGCGAGGCGCTCAAGGGTGTCGATCGACAGGTTCGTCTCACCGCGCTCGACATGGCCGATGAACGTCCGGTGCAGCCCGGCCGAAAGCTCCCACCCCTAGAGACCAGGAAGCTTGGCCCCATAGCGCCCGTCCGGCGTGGTCAGGGGCGCGGTCACCGGGTCATCGCCACGCGCGTAATGGAGGTGTCGGCCACGGTTGCGGCCAGCCGGGGGCGTTACCTTCTTGGGAGTTCCAGGGCTTCGCCGCGCCATCCCAATGGAGATGCCCTGCGCTCGCCAGAGGTCCGGAAAAAAGCGCCTCCTGTTAGCCAAGCTTGGGCGAAGCGGGCCACACCCTATCTATTGGGACCGAACAACGAGGTTCTCGAACCATGGCGACAGGCTGGGCGCACGAAGGCGCGGTCCTGGACCAAATACACGACACGATCACCGATGGCGTGCAGAACGCCAGGGCGCGACTTCCACAAGGCGCCTCCGCCATGGAGTGCATCGAGTGCGGCGACGAAATTCCCCAGAAGCGGCGCGACGCCCTGCCCGGCGTCACCACCTGCATCGCCTGCCAGACCGGTCGCGACGCCCGCGTCGTCCATACGATCATCAATCGGCGCGGCAGCAAAGATAGCCAGCTGAAGTAGCTGAGGTCTGGTGTCCGAACCCCGCCCCCGCATCCGCGTCCGCGTCATCGACCTGGAAACCGCCAGCAACGGCCCGCACGATGTGTGCGAGGCTGGCAGGATGTCGAGCAAGGCGCCGACGGCCTCTGGCGCCTGAGCAACGCGCGGGGATCCCGCTTGGTCAATCCGGGCCGGCCCATCTCGCCGGAGACCATGGCCGTGCATCACATCCTCGATGAGCAGGTCAGCGGCGCGTATTCCGCCGACTAAACCGGTGTTTAGAATGCCGGATGGGGCGTCGGTACGCTCCAAGTTGGAGTAGATGTCTCCGAGGAAAATTCAAGGCAATACGGGCGTCGCCCGCAGCCACCGCGGCGTCGAAGACCGCGCTTTCAAATTGAGGGCGCTGCACAGAAAAACGCTACGAGGGCGCCTGCGCGGGCGAAGCTGCCACTTCGGTGGATTGAAGGTAGTATGCTGCGCCTCGTTGGAATGCACGAAGCTAGAATTTCTTTACGTTAAAGTTTCTGGTCTAAACTGCAACAGGGGCGCCGAAAGCAACTTGCGCGGTTGATCAGGTTGAAATGCTCGCTCTCCCACCGGAAAAGCTCGATTGGGTCGCAGTAGATAGGCTTCGGCCGGGTCGTAGGTTCGAGACATTCACCGCGCCGGGCGCGTCTGCTGGTTGAGACCATGGTTAATTCCATCGACTAACCCGATCTGAAACCAGACGGCCCAGCTTGCAACTTCCTTCCGGCCAGTGAGGCTGAGTCTAAGGCTTCACGAGCTCCGCCGCCAACCGCTTGACCTCAATCCGCACCGCCGCGGCCTGGACAGTGATGTCGTAGTGATCTGCCTGGACCACATCTAGGACGTTGCGAGGCCGGTGCGCGGCGACATTGATCCCGCCGGCATGACGAAGGCTGTCAAAGATTATCCCCGCATCGCCAGCAGCCCGCACCGACTCACCGAGCGCCTGCGAGGCCACGTAGCTGTCCGAGGCATAGATGCCGGGCCGAGCCCCCTGCTCGCCTCGGATATCGAGGTAGTCGCCGGTCAAGCTCGACAGGTAGCTCCGATAGGTGCGGGTCAGTGTCGCCTCGCCGCGCGCCACTGCCTCCCGTCGGAGGTGATGGGCCACCTCAACAGCTGCTGTCGTCATCGCGGCAGCGGCATTCCAAGCGCCAAGATCGCCGCTATTGAACCGCCTACCGCCCGGTGCGACGTGGAGAAACGCTGCCATGACCACGCTTGAATTTGGTCGGCCGTAGACCCACTCCGCTTTAGGGAGACGCGCCAGACGCTCAGCGACTAGGCGGTCATTGGTCCATCCGGCGAGATCCATCACGGCCGAGAGGTCCGCAGCCGTCGCCACCGTGTCGAAGACCCCGATGGGCGGGAATCGAGATGGGATTAGGCGGTAGGTTGGCGATGGCGCGGGCGCGTACCGATCGGTCACGTGAAGACCACCTCCGCGTCCGTATAAGGCCGGAAGGCGCGATCGATCTCGTTCGGCTCCATGTAGAGACCGCCCCGGGCGGCATCGAGAAACCGCCGGACCAACATCAACCCGTCCTGCGTCCCGCTGACGATCAGGGCAAGCGGAGGGGCGCCTCCGAAGACAGCCGCCCGATGGGGTCCGCGCAGCCAAGCCACACCCTCACGCTCATCAGCGTGAAGAATTCCGAGCGCTTGATGGATACCAAGCACCGCGGAGATCCGCGTCAGGACGTCGACGTCGAGAACAATGTCGCGATGTTCCCGGACCGCCTTGACCCAGTTGTAGAAGGTCGAGCGCGAAGGCAAGCCAAGCACAAGCCGCCGCTCCTCGTCTGTCAGCCCCCAGAGGTCGGAGATGGCCAAGAAGGTCCGTAGCCCCGGCCCGCTCATTCGACGCCGGTTTGCGGGCGAGAATCGTGACAGATCGAGGCGATCGGGTCCCCGCTGTACGTCAGCTTGCGAGGATCGTTTGCGAGCGGACATGGCGAACTCCCTAGTCCAGTTTTGGACTATAGTCCAAATCTGGACTTTTCTCAAGCCTTCGCGGATCGACACCCTAGGCGACAGGGAGATCGACCGTGCGCGGGGAAAGGCCAAGGATCTTGCCGATGTCCGCAGAACTCTTCCCGCGCCGCGACCACTCCAAACACTGAAGCTGGCGAATGGTCAGAAGGGGGAGGTCGACCCCGAGAAACAAGGCGAATTCCTTCACAAAACATATGTGCGAAACGAAATCGTTTGCAGTAACTTTCGCACGGCCCTCGAGGTCGCCGCATGAAGCTCGGCTACGCGCGCGTTTCCACCGAGGACCAAAACCTCGATATTCAGCGCGGCCGGCTCTCCGAGGCCGGCTGCGAAATGACGTTCGAGGAGAAAATATCCGGAGCCACTCGCGGCCGGCCCGAGCTCGAAAGGCTGATGGGGCACCTGCGCAAGGATGATGTTCTGGTGGTCGCCCGCCTCGATCGCTTGGCGCGATCCACCATTGATCTCCTGCACATTTCCGAGCGCATCAAGGAGAAGCAGGCGGGACTACAATCGCTTGACGAACCCTGGGCCGACACCACGTCGCCGTCCGGCGTGATGATCATGACCGTCTTCGCCGGCATCGCCCAGTTCGAGCGCTCACTGATCTTGAGCGGACCGACGAGGGGATAAAGGCGGCGATGGCGCGTGGCGTGGCATTCGGGCGCCCGAAGAAAATGCGCCCCGATCAGGCTGAGCTCGCACGCCAACTGGTGCCAAGGCAAGTCCATCAGCGCCGTCGCAAGGACCTTCAATGTTCACCCGGCGACGATCTATCTCTGCATCGAGCCAGACGGTCCCTTATGACACTTTACTGTTCCGCTCAGCCGCACGACCCAAGTTGAAGTGGAAGTGAGCAAGCGGAACGGCGACGAGGTCAGGATGAGTCGGCGCCGACAACGTCAAGGTCAGATCGACCTCGCCCGCCATCAGCCGGTCCGCCCGTTGCTCGGTATCCAGCACAACGTCGATCAAAGAATTCTTATCCAGGAAACTCGGCAGCCGTGTTGAAAGGATCAGGCCGGCCAGTGCGTCACGCGCGGCGAACTTGACCCGTCCTTCAAGCGCGCTCTCAATGTTGAGGACGCTGTTTTCGAGGGCTTCGGCGCTGCGCTCCATGGTGAAGGCCAAGTCGTAGACCTTTTCACCGGCTTCGGTGAGCGTGGCGCCATGCGGCCCTCGCTCCAGCAGTTTTGTATTGAGCTGCTGCTCAAGACGATCGACCGTACGAGTAATCGTCGTGACGGCGGAGTCGAGCGCCCTGGCCGCCGCGGCGAAACTCCCCAAACTCGCGACCGCCCAGAAGACACGTATGTCGTCTCAGTCCGCCTTGCGCCGCCCGACATTGACCACGCTTGCACCTGTGCTTCGGCTACTATCCGATGGGGTGCCTAACGCAGCTCGACCAGATGCGACCAATTGTGAGGGTCAGGGAGCGAGCCGCGCTGGATGCCCAGCAACTGCTCCCGCAAACGCGCGGTGACTTGGCCGCCCGCGCCGCCAGCGACCGTCATAGCGCCGCCAGCATAGCGAACTTCGCCGATCGGCAACACGACCGCAGCGGTGCCGCAGGCGAAAACCTCACGTAAGCGCCCACTCGCGGCATCGCGCGTCCATTCGTCGAAGGCATAGGGCGCCTCTTCGACCTGCATTGCATTGTCGCGTGCAAGCGTCAGGATGGAATCGCGGGTAATCCCAGGCAGGATCGTACCCCCGAGGCGCGGCGTGCGAAGGGTCCCATCGTCGAACACGAAAAAGACGTTCATGCCGCCGAACTCCTCGACCCATCGATGTTCAGCGGCGTCGAGAAACAGAACCTGCTCACAGCCATTGCGGAACGCCTCGGCCTGAACTTGAAGGCTAGCGGCATAGTTACCACCGCATTTTGCGGCGCCGGTGCCGCCAGAACCGGCTCGGCTGTAGTCGCTCGAGACCCAGACAGCGATCGCATTCGACCCGGCCTTAAAATAGGCGCCAACCGGACAGGCGATGACGCAAAAGATGTATTCAACGGCAGGCCTGACGCCCAGGAAAGCCTCGCTGGCAAACATGAACGGGCGCAAATAGAGAGTCCCGTCGCCTGTCGGAAGCCAGTCCACATCGGTCTGGACAAGGGCTTGCACGGCCGCGATGAACATATCCTCAGGTAGCGGCGGCATGGCCATTCGCTCGGCCGATCGCGCAAACCGGCGCGCGTTTTCCCGCGGGCGAAAAAGTCTGACGCCCCCATCCGGTGCCCGATAGGCCTTCAGCCCCTCGAAGATCTCCTGAGCATAGTGCAGGACTGCGGCGGCCGGGTCCAAGGTGAATGGCTCTCGTGGGCCTACCTTGCCGTCGTGCCAGCCCGCGTTCTGCGACCAGCGGAGCGTCACCATGTGATCGGTGAAGACCTTGCCGAAGGCCGGGCTTGCCATGAGCGCCGCGCGAACCTCTGGCGGGGAAGCGGTGGGGTGCGCAATGTGCTTGAACAATGGCTCGTCCTTGAAGGTCGGATGAATGTGGTGAGGTAACAAGCGTTGGGTCAGGTGGGACACCGCTGTGTCGGGCTGCTCAGGAAGTCAGCGGAGGACGATGTCGGGCGTGCGCACGAGTGCGAACGTTCAAGGAAGTCGCCGACGAAATTCTCCTCCATTTGTCAGTTTCGTCGGCTGGGTATCGATTGTTCCGCCCAAGACAAATGTCGAACCCGATAGATCCCACGGTTGGTCGGCAGGGGGCATGGGTGGCAATGGACTGGTCGCCAACCAGCGGTCATAGATTTCCGCGGTCTGAACTCGCAATTTTGTAGGATCTTTGGTTCGGAAACTCATGGAGAAGCCGCCGCCAGCCCACATCACTTTGCCCCACTGGGAGGCCTCGAGCCTGAACGGCGCGGGCTTGTCGCCTTTCTGAGTATACCTCACTGCCTGTCCGTCGATCGTCACAGAGTCGATTGGCGTTGCGGACCAGAGGGATAGGATCATGCGCTCGGCGCCCGGGCTCTGTCCGACGGTTATGGTCACGCGCCCGTCGGGGCCAGCGCTGACCACTAGCGGGGCTGCAGGGACCTCGACTGGCGCGGCCGGCGCCGCGACAACTGGATTGGGTTCGAACACTAGTGGCAGCTTCGTAAGCGCTCCGCTTTCGGCGGTTAGGACTTTGCGCGTCCAGGCATCCGGGTCAGTCAAGCTTGCTCGCCAAGCCCTGTGGCCTGAAGGATCGACGACATAGACGGGCTCGACTGCATTGGGATATCGCGCGCTCCAAGGGCTGGTGAAATGTAGGTAGGTGGCCAACGCCAGGCTGATGGCGATCATCACTACGGCCAGCATAGGAGTCCGGCTGGTCGGTGCGTCAGAGCCGGCAAGCGGCCAAATTACCAGTGCCGCCAGCCAGATCGGCGCAACCAGCAGGATTGGCGCGTCGAGCCCTTGAAGCAGGAAGTGAAACAGCCCCCCAAGCCAGGCCAGGACAACGACGGCGATCGCGGCGGTGATGACGATCGAGGCGCGACCTGTCCCACTGATGCAAGTGACAGCGAATGCGATCGCCGCGGCGACGAGCGGCCATGCGATGATGAACGCGGCAGTCGGCGCATAGACCTGCAGACCCACGGCCGCCGCAAGTGCCAGGATCAGAATGCCGGTCCAGGTCGCCGTAAGCTTAGATGGGTGGGAAAAGGTCGCCAGACCTGCGACCAAGCCGATGACCGCTAATACGAGCCCAACCAGATCAAGGCCTGCGAACAAGGAAGCGCCTAGGCCCGCGATCAGCGCCAGGCCGCCGGCAAGTCGGCGACTGCGTCCTCTGGCGGCAAAAGCGGCGGCCGCCAGTATGGCTCCCAAACCAGCCAGCAGCATCATTATCTCAAGAGTTGCAAACCTGGCGAGGAGCGGACGATACGGCATCCATCCGGAACCCACCCCAGTGGATCTGCGGGCCAACTCCAGCAACGCCCCGCTCGCGGCCACGATATAGAAGCCCGCCCCAGCGCCGCGAACAACGCCGCTCGCTGATAGATCTTGGTTGCGGGCCAACCTGAACGCACCAAAGGAAATCAAGCCAGCGGCGCCGACTAGCAGTATCCAGCCGAACCAGGTTGGGTATGCAACCACAAATGAGCCGAACAGATCACTGTACACGACGTCGGGCGCGCGGCCCGGCAGAGGGCCGAACGCAAGAGCAGATGCAGTCGGGAGAATTTGAGCCCCCATATGCTGCAACGCCCCCACGTCGAGAACGTCAGGGGTCGAACTCGGTGAATGATAGTCGAACTTGCGGCCAGCGAAGCCGTAATTCAGACCGGGGACTCCGGACTGCTTCGCGGCTGTTAAATCTGTATCTGCTGGTATCAGTTTGTAAAGAAACACCGTCAGACTGTTGCTGTCTGGCGTGGCGGCTGTGCGACGATAAAGGGCTATGTCGTCGCCATTATTAGGGCCGGTTTCGACCATGGCCGTCCGACCGCCCCCGCCCCCGGTGTCCATGTTGATTGCGTAGCCTATGTGGCGAGCCATCGGACTGTAGTCGAAGAAGGCGTGGGCCCCCACGCTTCCGGCCTCTTCACCATCAGTCATGATGAGGACAACGTCCCGCGCAGGTACGCCCCTGGACTTGATCGCACGAACGATCTCAAGCGCGGATGCAATCCCAGCAGTGTCATCCGCCGCTCCCGGGGACCCGGGTACGCTGTCGTGGTGGGCCATCAAGGCCAAGGCGGGGGCTGACCGATCGCGTCCCGGCAAAACACCAATGACGTTATCGACGGTTGCACCGCTTATGTGCGGGCCGCGGGCCGCAACCGCGGTTGCCCGCTGCACCTGGGGCGAGAGTCCAAGCGCCGTCATCCGAGCAACAAGATAATCACGCACTTCCGCATCGGCCGGGGAGCCCACAGCATGGGGTCGGGAGCCGATAGCTCGGATATCGACCATTGCGCGTGCGGCGGAAAACGCGGCTTCTGGCGAATCGGCGGGCGCCGCGCGCGGCGTGACCGCACTTAGGTAGAACAAAACGAATCCGGCGATCAGCGTCGCCAGGAGCGCCAGAGTCTTGAACATGATGGCGTTCCTCAGCGTAGGCGAATAGCCCGGCATAGACGATTAGGGGCGCAAATACGGCGCGCGGTTGGACAGGATAGTCCGCCACTCGACAGGCGTGAGCGGTAGCTCCGCTTCGAGTGCCGAGACATTTCGGCCAGGCGTAATGGCAGGCCAATCCGAACCCACCACGAACCGATTGAGGCCGATGCGCCGCATCAAGGTCACGAAGCGTGTGTTTAGTTGACGATCGGAGTTCGGGAACGGAAACGCATTCACCGCGAGATCGAATGTCAGATTTTGCGTACCTGGCGCCCTCCTTGAGATGGCGTCGGCGTAGGCGCCCAGAGCTGCAAGCGTCGGTTCGTCGATCTTTCCCCAACCGCCGGCATGGGCCACCTGAACCGGCAAACTGCCCGCGTGAGACAAAACCTGATCGATGAAAACTTCAGCGTCCGCGCGTGAATAGGCTTCGACATTGCGGACATGGATGATCAAGGGCAGATTCAGTTCACGCGCCTGATCGACAAATCCGGCAAGGGCAGCAACATCCGCCGGCGATTGTGGCTTGAAGCCACTATTGGCCAAGTGAAGCTTAATGCCAGCGACGCCGGGCTTGCCTGCCCAATAGCGGACTTCATCGATTGAGTTCGCCAATAGCGGATTGACGCTGATAAAGGCCACCAACCGCCCGCCCGAGCTCAGAGCCGCCTGAACATTGTAGGCGTTTTCTTCATGCGTGAGTTTCGCGACGTCAAAATCCTTGTGCGGGGGGGCCTGCGGCGAGGCAAACGTATAGGCCTCGGAAAGCAGCACGCCCTGTTTGATCCCGGCGTCATCCAGGACATGCAGGGCTTGCGCGCCGGTACGCACTCGGAACATGTCGGGTCTGAGGAGTGACAGAGCGAAGAGTTCGCGATTTCCCCCCGCCATTCGCTTCAGTTCCGCTGTGGCGGCGGGTCCCTGTATGTGCATGTGGTGGTCGGCCACCGCCGCCGGCAGAACTTCCGCCTTCTCCGCTTCGGCTGGTTGACCCGAAATGCCGAGGATCGCCGCTACGATCATGCCTCCGGCGGCGCCCCGCCAATTCCCCCGGGTGGGCCGACGGTGAAGAGCCGCCGGCCCCCAACAGAGCGCCCGATATCCAAGAGCGGGCCGTTTACTGGTCATCAGAAATGAGCGCTCAGCGATGCGCCGATGGTCCGGGGGCGTCCCACCGTTACGTAGTTGACCCCCTGAGAGGAATCGCCAAGCTGATCCCTGGCGTCGCCAGCGTTGCGGACGAACAACACGAGCTCCGTATTGTCATGGCGCACGCCTATCCGCAGATCAACAATTGTATAAGCTGGAAGAGTGTACTCCGGGTATGTCGTCGAGTGCTCAAACGTAAACAGTCGTTGGCCGTTATACCGAGCTGAACCGCCAACGAACCCGTGCCATTTATCCTGGATCAGCCACGTATATTCAGCGGTGATTGAGCCGCTCCACTTCGGATTGTTAGGGATAGCGTCGCCAGAGGCGCCTAACGCCGGTATATTGTCATCAAGGTGAGCGTCAGAATAGGTTACGCTCCCTCCGAGATTGAAGCCCTCGATGGGCCGAAGGGCGACGGTCGCCTCAACGCCTCGGCTTGTTGCCTGGCCCCCGTTAGTCTCCCCTCCGATCCCTTGGGACTGGGTCAGGATCTGGATATTGTTCCACTCGACATCATAGAGGTCGAGATCGAGGTAACCGCGACCGTCCCAGAAAGTTGTCTTCCAGCCGACCTCGTAGTTCTTCGTCGTATCGGGACCGAAGGTGGCGGGAAGCCCGGGAACGACGACATTAGGGCCGCCTGGGCGAAACCCGGTCGCGAACCGGAAATAGATCATGTCATTGGACGTCAGGTGATAGCGGACGTCCGCGAGGTAGGTTTCGAAAGTCTCGTGACTGGAACTTACTCCCGTGTCTGCCGGGGTCGGCAAGAGGCCGGAGAACACAAACAGCGTGTTGAGCGGAGTCGCGTCCGAGCCGGAGTATAGTTGCTCGAAATTTTGCGTGATGTAGCCGACCCGAACGCCACCGGTCACGTCGAGTTTGGGCGTCACATAGTACGTCACATCTGCGAAGCCGGCGTACTCCTGCAAGTGTGTCAACAAGCTGAAATCGATAAGGTCGTCGAGTGGAGCCGGGCGAACGCTTTGGTCAAGATTGAACGAACTAACGATCTCCGGAGAAGCCGTGTGCTCGCTGTTATAGAAAAGGCCAGCTAGCCAACGGATCGACCCCTCGTCTGGTGATGCGAGCCGTATTTCGTGCGTCGTCTTGGTGGACACATCCCCTGTGAATACGCCGAGGTTTGGAGAAGCGGGTAGAACCGGGCCGCCGAACAACGGCAGGAATCCATCGATGATGGCCGCGGTTTTCGAGCTGCCAAAATCGCCAGCCCCCAGAGTGTTGAGCGTCTGATAGGTCCCGATGTACGAGAGCGTGGCCCAGTGCAGATTGTAGGCCGCATTCAGCGAAACCATGTTGAACCGACTGTTGTAGAACGGCAGCACTGGTGCGGAATATGTTAAGCCGTTACTATTGGGAGTGCCGTTCAGGTTATATATAAGAGCATCTCCGTAACTGTGCTCATTGCTGTTCAGATCCGCTAACTGAACCTGAAAATCCGGATTGACCTGCCAAAGCAGGGCGACGCGCCCGCCATAAGCGCTGTGAGTATCGAACTTGTTCTTGCCGACGAGTGGGTCGTTGATGAAGCCGCCGAACTGATCGTCAAAACCTGAGAGCTGCAAGCCCAACTTGTCTTGAACCAGCGGAGCGCTGAAAAGCGCCCTACCTACGAAGTTTCCGCCGCCACGGTTGGTATCTGAACCTTCGGCGTAAAGCGTTCCTGTCATGGTTTCGAGAGAGGGCTTTTGGGTAACGTAGTTGACGATCCCGCCCAGCGTGCTGCCGCCGTAAAGCGTTCCTTGTGGCCCGCGCAGAACCTCGACGCGGGACATGAGGGCGGGGTCAATTTCCGGGAGCTGGGTCGCGGCAGCGGCGCCGAAGGCCACAGGCCCGATCGGTGCGCCATCGATTTGCAACCCAACTGTTGGATTAATGTCATTGCCGGTCGTGAGACCGCGCAAAACGAACTCCCCGGCGCCTAAGCTGCTGGCGACTTGGAGACCGGGCACGAAGCCGACAATGTCACGCGGGTCGAGTACGCCCGCTGCCTGCAGTTGTGTGGCCGAGATGGCGGTGACCCCGCCGGGAACCTCCCTGACCAACTGCGAACGCTTCGACGCGGTTACGACAACTTCGCCGACTGCTGTCGCAGCGTTAGCGCTCGGCGTCGAACCTGAGCCAGCGGTCGGCTCAGCTTGCGCCGCGAGCGGTTGAACGCCCAGTGCTGCCAGCAGGGCCGTCGCACCGATGGAAGCGCGCAAACTGTTCTTCGTTGCCCGCAGATGGAAAGGACGCATTTTTAGTCCCCCTCATAGAGCCATTGCGCCATGCGCTAGCTTTGTGACAAAAACAGAGCGGCCTCTCTGTTTTGTCAAGGGGTATCACCGAGAGCCCTCTCTGTTTCGAACGATCAAGCTATCGAGGTAACTTTCCAAGGCCTCGGTAACGGCAGCCTCAAATAGGTGGTCGACGCCTCTGGCGAGTTTTACGACGCTTGCGCCCACGATCATCGATTCGATGACGATAGCGGCGCGCTGCGGGTCCACATCGCTACGAAGCTGGCCTACGCGAACCAGGTGAGAGAGAGAGCTAATCAACGCATTTTGCTGATGCTGATAAATAGACAAATCATATAGGGCGGGATCGGACGGGGCCTGAAGAATATATTCCAAATCCATTCGGACTGCCGAGGAGCTTTCTGGGCTAATAAGCGATTTCAAGAGGCCATTTAGACGATTCTTCATCTCTATAGAATTCTGGAAATTGTAAGTGTCGACCAAGAATTTCAGCCGCAGACTTGTTATCTCTTGAAGAATATCGTGTTTTGTCTTGAAGTAAGAATACAAGGCGCCCATGCTGATGCCCACCTCTTGGCACAAAGCGGTGGTCGTAAAGGCGCCGAATCCGCTTCGCATCATGATTGCAATTGCCGCTTGTACAATCTCCTCCCTGCGAGCGGCCATATAGGCCTGGTCTCTCTTCGGCATGGCAACCGTCCTAACGGCGCTTGAGGGATTTTATCGATGACGCCGAACTGAAAAGGCTGCGAGCGCTCTCTCGGAAATAGGGTCGCTTCACGGTTTGTCCGGATTGCCGCCGTTGATCGCTAAGGTCAATATGGGATAGTGGGCTGTGTCCATGCCGGTCCGCCACGTTACGCCTTCTCCGTTTCGCGCTCCATTTATCCCAATCCGCGCCGGCATGCTGGTCAGGCGAGGCGGTTCGGTCAGACCTGCCGGCGCTGATTCCGGCCAAGGCGAAGCCATCCCCGATATCGGGGCTTATCGAGGTGGGCCGCCGAATGGCAAGGCAATCGGGGAGGGCCCGCATTACGTGGCGGCACAGAACAGCCTGATCTTTAGCGCCGACGCGTCCACTGGGGTTGATGAGAATCCCTCAGGTAGACACCTCAGCTTGGGATCAGCCCGGGTCGCCTGACCCCGGCAATTATTGTGATCGATTCTGCGGGGCACCAACCGTGCTTCGGAATCCTATCGGAGTCGCTCGCCGTTTAGTCTGCCGTAGTATGGCGCGCTTCGGCGCGCCGGCGACAGGAAGCGCATATCGCCGCCGATCAATCGCGCGCGACCGGTGACGTCCGCTACACGGGCACCCGTGCGGTGTTCTTGACCACGGTCATCACTGCGCTCGAGGTAACCTCGCGCACGCCTGGTAGCTGCGACAGCCGCTCGTAGAAGAATTCCTCGTAGTATTTCATGTCCTTCACCTGGATCTTAAGCAGCGCGTCGGAGCTGCCGAGCAGGATGTAGCACTCGAGTACCTCAGGAAGGGCCTGGACCCTACTGCGGAAAGCCGTGGTCGCGCTACTGTCGTGGGTCGCCAGCTTGATCATCGCGAAGATAGTCACGTTCAGCCCGACGGCCTCGGGGTTCACTAGCCATACCTGCCGGTCAAGAACGTTCTCCTCCTTTAGCCGTCGCACACGCCGCCAGCAGGGCGGCGGCGTCATGCCTAGCCGTTCGGCCAGCTGGCTGACGGATAGCGAGCCGTCCTCCTGGAGCGCAGCCAGGATCTGGCGGTCAATAACATCCAAGGTCACTAAATTACCCAGTCGATGGCAAATGAGGAATGATCGTAACCTAACTTTGCGAGGAATGATCAAGAAAGTCGATGTTCTTACTCCGCTGGCGTCGCATCCTCTCAAACGTGATCGTTTCATGAGAGGCCGAGATGTTTTCCCCGTTTCCAGAAGGTTCTGACCACGAGCTGGTGACGTCCAGGTGCGACGCCCACGCCGGGCTCCTGGCATTCATCGCCGTCCATAATAGTCGGTTGGGGCCGGCCATCGGCGGCTGCCGTATCCAGGCTTATGCCTCGCCCGATAGCGCGTTGACCGACGTGCTGCGCCTGTCGCGTGGCATGACCTACAAATCGGCCATCGCCCGTATCCCCTATGGTGGCGGCAAGGCGGTAATCATTGCCGATCCGAGGACGCAGAAGACGCCGGCCCTGCTCCACGCCATGGGCGACTTCGTCGAGAGCCTCGGCGGCCGCTACATAACCTCCTTCGATGCTGGCACTACGCTGGACGACGTCCGAACCATTGGGGAGAGGACGGGCTTTACCGCGGGGACCGCGCCAGAGGCCGGCAACGCCTCCGGCTCGACGGCCTACGGCGTGTTCCACTGCATGAAGACGGCGGTCGCCCTGAGCTTCGACGGCTCGAACCTCAGCGATGTGCGGGTTGCCATCCAGGGTGTGGGTAACGTGGGCCGCCGCCTCGCTGCCTTGCTGGTCAAGGCAGGTGCAGATGTCACTGTCGCCGACATCGATCCGAACGCAGCCCGCGCGGTCGCCGATGAAACTGGGGCCACGCTTGCCCGCTCGGACGAGATTCACCGCATCCGGGCCGACGTCTTCTCCCCATGCGCGATGGGGGCGGTGCTCTCGGCGCGGACCGTTGGCGAGATTGGCGCGAAGGTCGTCGTCGGCGGCGCCAACAACCAGCTCGCCGAGCCCGACGATGATGCTCGCCTTGCCGCGGCGGGGATCCTCTATTGTCCCGACTATATCGCCAACGCCGGCGGCATCATCGACCTGCACTACCAGAGGTCCGGTTGGTCGAAGGAGGCGGTTGATCGGCACGTCGAGGGGTTGGCCGAGACCTTCCGCGAAGTGGTCGAACAATCGCGCCGGACAGGGCTAGGACCGAGCGCGGTCGCCGACCTGATCGCCGAGGACCGTTTCCTGCAAGGCAGCGCGGTCTGACGTGCCCCCCATGATCGGACGAGTCCGCACCTACTACGATCGCATCGACGCCGACGATACAGACTGGGTGTTGTCGCTCTTCACGCCAGACGCCGTCTACGAGCGTGCTGACGCCACCTATCGCGGCACGGAGGCGTTACGGGAATTCTTCTGCATCCTTCGCCGTATCCGTGGCGCGCATACGGTCGAACGGATCTGGTTGGTGGACGCGGCAACGGTCGTAGTCCTCGGCCGGTTCGAGGGCTTGGGGGGCCGAGGAGACCGGCGAGCCGTGGACTTTGCCGACGTCTGGAATTTTTCCGACGGGGAACACGTTGATCATCGGCGGACCTACCTGGCCTTGGGCCACGAGTACGTGCAGGACTAGACCGACACTCCGCTGCTCCAACGGTGGCTGCCCTAGGGCAATTCAGGAGCCGCGTTTACCCGGGCGAGTGACCGCGGAATTGGACGCTGACCAAGGGCGCCTTAGGCCTCTCGTCGATGCCGGGCGTAAAGCTGCGCCGGCGCCACTTCGAAGCATTCGTTCTCTTCTGCGATCGCCGACCGCTGATCGTAGGTCGCCACCATGATCGCGAGCTTTTTTCTTCAGTCGTCTAATGCCGCCACCAGCAGGCAGGGTCGACGTCTGCACTTGGTCCAAAGACCGATTCAGATCAGCTCAACATTCGACAATGTTCGGAGAGCAGGGCTTCTTTTATCGGCGTCGGATTTGCCTGCCTGGGCCCTTCCTGTGACGGCGTCGCCGACCACCCCGCCCCGCCTTATAAGAAGCCGAGCCAGTAATGCTTAGTCATACAAACTTGCTTTGGGATGCGCCGCGCACCTGGGTCTGTGTGCTGCTCAGTCTTGTGTTCTTCATCATGGGTGCACGGGCTTGTCTCGCGCCGGTCGGCTTCTCAAGATTTTTCGGCATCGCGGTGTCGGAGGGCGATGCAGCGTATGTGCGTGTGGCAGGCGCAAGAGACATCGCCATGAGCGCGATGGGCGCGGCCTTCATCCTGATGGATCTTCGAATACCCTTCGCGATCCTAATC
>Ga0116231_10002169_pt1 | contig 41070 bp, 29 predicted proteins | sample S1TSphgellanicum_2_FD_89695 | JGI IMG/M metagenome (GOLD analysis project Ga0116231, IMG submission 89695) | Host-associated microbial communities from peat moss isolated from Minnesota, USA - S1T2_Fd - Sphagnum magellanicum MG | ecosystem: Host-associated > Plants > Peat moss > Unclassified...
GAATTTTTTTGTAATTGAACATAATTATTCACACTCTTTAATTTATAACTTCAAACTTGAATTAAAAATTTGGAAAAATTATAGTGTAGTTAAAATAATTATTTTACTGATTTTAATTTCACGAATTATTATATAATAATATTATCTTCAAAAAATTTGTGATTAATCATCTATGATAAATATTTTATAGTAATTTTACAGTAATTATGAAAATTATTGTTATGTTTAACAAATTATTGTATTTATGGTTAATAATTACCAAAAGAAAAAAATTACTTGACTTATAATAATTTTTACAACAATAAATGTAATTATAAAATAAGTAATGTAATTAGTTGAATAATATTTTTAAAAATTCATGTAAGAATTTACTTTCAAATAACAATTGTTAATTAATTACTTATATATTTTTTAAAATTTTAAATATTTAATCTAAAAATTATAGTCATTAATTTATTTTTACATTAATTATATTATATATAATTCGATCAGATTCTAAAAAAGTAATAAAGTATTTTTAAATAATTTAATTAATTATTAATTATGAGTTATGTATTATAACTTGTGAATAACTAGATAGCTAGTTTATTAATATTAAGAAGTTATTGTTTATTTAAGTAATTGATAATGAATACTGAATATTTGTAATGTATAGTTTATAATTTAAATATATGTAAATTTAATCATTATTAATTTAATGATTATCTAATTATTTAGTACTTAAATTGTTTTAAAATCTAAAAACTAAGAAAGTAAGGGATGAAGAAAGTTTTGGAATTACAACTTAGTTTGTAAGGAAGTTGTAACTTCAAAACTTATCCCATATTGTTTGTTTTTCATTCCTATTTTGAACATTATATAAACAAGGGGGGTGTGGCCATCCAATTTCACATTAAAAAATTTGTGCACATGGGATGAACTAACCAAAGGTTCAACCCAAAAAAAAAAAAACAAATAATGCACAATTCTAAAGTACTTACTTCCTCAACTTACTTATCCTATCTAGCTAGGTAGGTACCTAGTTTGACCTACCCATCTAGGTCAACCTATGTACCTACCTACCTAAGTACCTACCTATATGAGTAAATATTTAGCCTAGGAAGGTAGAACCTACCTACTTACCTTTTTTACCTAAGTAGGTAGGTAGGTAGGTAGGTAGGGATTATAGGCACCTATTTATGTATTTACCAACCTAATATTAATATTATTTTTTTAATGCCACGTGGCATATTTACATTGGACCACATGTCATAATATAAAATCATCCAAGTATTTGAATTGAATGTCCTAGATTATTTCAAAATAATAATAATAATTCTATTTTAAAAATCAAATATTAAGACATGTGGCAACACATGATTTGCCTTCAATTGTGACCAGAATAGTTGCATCTTAGTCACATGTGACAATACGTATACAATGGAATCAAAGTAAGAAATGTATTTGTTGACTTTTTTTTTTCATACAATACCCTTTGTCATTTGCGACTAGTTTATCACATGCGACTTGTCTTAGGCGACTAAAAGGATTTTAGTTACAAAATGTCTCTTGCAACTAAAATTTAGTCACAAAGAATAGTTGAAAATACATGTTTTTCTTCTAGTGTGATTAATAAAATTGATGAACTTTCAAATGAATGTTGGCAACAAATCAAATTGCATTTTCCCCCCTCTACTACTAATTTTCTTGATCCATACCTAAATTTATTCCACCTTTACTCCTAGCTGAATCCTTTCTACTTCTACCACATCTTTGCATTTACTCCACTTTTACTACCTTATATGCCACTAATTCATGTGGACATTCAATAATAGTGTCTTTGTTTAATTGAACATAAATATAGAAAACTACCAAGGTTGGTGTGCCATGTGTTGAAGCAAAAAATAAATAAATTGGCACCTTTACTAAAACTCTTGCCCCTTAGTTTCAAACATGTCTTAGGTGGCAAAATATTATATGTTAGTAAAAACATATTCTACATTGCCACGTCATTTGTGGCCATTGTCATCTTGGCTGTTGTAATGGGAGACAAGTTAAACATACCTATAACATGAACTTGTTAGCAAAACATTGGTGGTCAAATATAATAATTATTTATACAATACAAAAATTTTCTAACAAAAGATATTTCAACCATTCTAACAACATTATTGTGAAATAACTATTCTAAAAACACATTAAAAAATTGATGCATAGTTTATAGTTGTATCCTACAAAAGGTTAGGTAATTAGGGCATCACTATAGGAATGTAAAAAAAGAATGCAAGAAATTGACAAATACATTATTATGAATATCTATTTGCAACCTAGCAAAGCCATTCTCCATATAAAATATAATTGTCATTGTCATTAAATGCAACAAGTCTGTGGCCATTGTTACACATGTTCTATCATAATGCAATGCAAACCACATTCTAATTATTAGAGAATTGGGTATTTAATTTGTGAGTTTTCATGCACACATTATCAATTATTTTGCAGTGTTGTGAGTTTTCTACACAACTTCTCCACTTTCAATTACTTTGCTCCATTTTGAAAAAGACAATAGACATGGCTTGTCCAACTTCTCAGGACTTAGACTTGTACCTTGTTGTCGAGAAAAAAGAAATGAAATCCATTGATGTGGAATACCAAGTACAAGTTGGATATCAGGTCACAAAGAACCATTTATAGGACTACGAAATCTATGTGACAATGAACAATTTACTATAGAGTCTAGAAGACAATCCATGGCTAGCACACCCAAATTGAAGCTACAAAACTCAATTCTTGAGGCAATCTGATTATCTATTGGGATTTGTGTCTTCAAATAAGTATTCCTTCAAGATTGCCATCAACAAAACATGGCCAAAAAACCAAAGTAGCCCAGAGGAAGATGAGTACAAATCACCAACATTTGTTTATTGTAGGGAAATAGATGTAATGGTGCCACTAGTGAGAGTAGGCCTTTAGACTCCACCTAGAATGCAAGGATTTTAAAGCAACGAAAATGTAGGAAAGTCAAAAGCTATGGTAGAATCATCCAGGTGAATGGATGGCGAACCAGGTCCAAGTGTCAAAGCTTCTCCACAATACTACCATAGACAAGGCCATTGACATCAATGACATTTCAGAACCATGATAAAGTATTAAAGAATTATAAGAGTGTCATTTGCAAGACCTTGAAATGAACCAACATTATTGAAATGAAAGAAACGAGTTGGTGCAAGATGTGTATTTGTCAGTGTGTGTTTGTTTATTGATCATGGTTGTTTAACGAATAATGCATTTAAAATTTTCTTTCAAGAATTGACAAATGAAAGTTATGTTTGCCAATTACAACCAAAAGAGAACCATAGGAAAGTAATTTGCAAGACTATCAAACAAACTAGCAAATCCAATTAGAAATTAAATTATTTTTTGCCCATTACAACTTGGGAAATTTGTATCTAGATTAAGCTAGGATGGAAATTCTTTTCATGTATGAAATATACATTAGATAAAATAATTGACACCAGATTCAACAAAGATATGTTGAACACCAACACAATGTAGGATATAGAAGGAGAAATGGAATATGTATGGCCATTTATACACAAGACTATTGGGAAATGACTTCAAATATAATGAAATTACATTCATAAATGGAGAACACATTCCACACAAAATTGATTTCAACTTCAATAAACCCTAAAATAAAATTCCATCTCCTAATGTGGTTATTCAATATTTAAATTTGAAATTGTTATGTATTGTTATATATTGTTTAGGTATTGTTAAGTATAATTCTTCACTACAAGGCACAACAATCATTAAAAATATTGACAATATGAATAATTATATACATTTGTGTGTCAAGTTGCTAAATTGATAAAATTGAAAGGATCGATCAAATCCCAACATAACCATTTTTATATAAACAACATTAATATAAGTTATTTTTTTAAATCTCCAATTCTATAATTATAAATATGTTTCCAAAAAACATGTATATTGGAACTTTGGATAAAGATATTCTCAAACATAAATGCAACATTGAAAAAAGGAAGAAAACATATAATTTCTATTTGACATCCATATAATGTGTACAAAGCAAGTATGGAATTCCAACCACAAATAACCCAATTCTCTTGCAGAATTTCATAGATGAAAAGGATGGTTTCATTGAACATTCCCAAGAATCATATAAAGTTTGAGATCATTTTGAAAACAATGATATATTAAATTATTTTCCAAAAAAGTAATAAATGTTAAATTTTCTTTCAGAGAAGAAATTGTTACCTATGGGGACAATTTATAAAACTTTAGATTTTCCTTGATGTGTGCTTCAATCATTATAAGGTAAAGGTCATTCTAACAACCCAAATTATTTAATGTGGAAACCTATGCAAAAACAAAGAACACCCAGAGAACATGGAATTGCATAGGTAGAATATACAACTAATCCCAAAACTAGGATTAAAATTGGAAAGGGCATTCCAACAAACATCATTGTATTATCAATATTGTTTGACAATTTTTTTCCTAACATTGTGGTACGTACAAGCTTCAACATAGACACTACAAGTGTTCCAAGAAGGTGACTTAAAAGAAACTTTGAGTGAAAATTGACATAAAAGGAAAGTCTAAGGTAAAACATAAAAACATCATTAGAACTCTCCACCCAACCTTGGGACCACCCAATGAATTCAAAAACCTAGTGATCCACCCCCCAAGTTCAAAAATAAATCCTAAACATCTTCTAATGTTTCATCATTGATGAAAGTTCTAATTCTTGGATGGAACCTTGAGAAACTATCCATGAAGGAGGTGAAGCCAAGGACTCCAAAGCCAAGGCTTGAGCCTCAACATATGATGGTAATAGAAAAAAATGGTAGGACCTTAGAGCATTTCATCCTCCTTGAATGAAAAGGAAGTTCCTTGGTGGAGATGACATTCTGCAAATAAAGAGAGGAAAATGTGAGGCATACAACAAAAATAACTAAAGGAATGCATTATATTGATGTAAGTGGACAACTTATTCATAGTCAAGCAACCTCTTAGAGCGTTTCTTGACAAGAGAATCAATATCAAAGTTGTGAAGGGTGAAAACACACTAAGGGTGAACCACTTTTGTTCAAAAAAGGTGACGTATAATAAGTATTATAGTACACAACAAGCTAAAATCTTGATGACATCCTTTGGTTAACCTAAACACAAGCAAAAAACTTTGGAATTTGCACAACAACATTTTAGAACTTAAAGATCATTTTGAATCAAAATTAATCTTGATCCAATGCTTAGATGAAGGGGATTGAATAAAATCATTATATATAGAGTATATAACTTATAGTTTTTCAATGGCCATAAGGCTTCATGTTTGTGATTCATGAAACATTACCAAACCAAAGGAAATTGAAAAAATAATGAAATGCCCTTTATAAAATCTCTTTCTTTTTTATATGGTAGTGGTTTTTTTTATAAAAAAAAGATATTATTGTGCATTCTTTGCTAAAAAAATGCAAGAATACACATTTTTTGAATGGAATTTCATCCAAAAACTTTAAATTTCTAAGTTGTCCTAGATTTAATTGTTATATATCAACATCATATGCCATTAAAAAATTCACCCAAAAATTCCATTGACAACCTTAGTTTTGAAGTATATATTCTAATTTTCAAACTTTGTGATGAGTATTATTTGGTCACAAATATACTCCACATGTTCAAATTTTTCAATGTTTGTTGAAATTTTCAAAATAATTGATTAGATTAAGTCTACATCTAAGAAAATATACTTAAAACAAATAAAAATAATCCAAGATGTGATGTCCATATGTTGCCAAAAATTTTAATTGCATAAATAGTATACTTGTGATTATAATTTTGGGGGGGTTAAGTGTGTTTTCACCCTAAACATGTTCAGCATCAGGCTCGGGCGTGGCCATTTCAAGAAGAGGCTCCAGCACCTCCATAAAAACCTCCATATCCGACTCCAAATCTAGGATGTGGTGCCCAAGGCTTTGGCAAGCCTTGATTGTGTTGCCTACAAGGTGAAAGATGGTCAAACAATTTTTTTGATGTAGAGATTATGAATGAATTTTTTGAGAAGGAACACATACCTATGGATGTAAATAAATTCACAACAAAGGATCCTATCTTGGAACAAACATCAATCAAAGCCTAAACAGTAGAAAGATGCATTTCCTTTGCGGCCTTGAAAGGTCTACCAACCTTATATATAGACATACAAGCCTTATTCATCCAATTATACAACACATCTGCATTCTAAACATCAATAGAGTTGTTCACAAAGTCATCAGATGGTGAAAAGAAGACAAATCTCCCAATGTTCGAAAAGTTCGCATCAAGGACCCTAGCAAGAAGAATTGCATGGCTAAAAAAAGTCTAAAAAATAAAAAACATATTTTAACTAAAATCAAGAATAAAAAAAATATAAATAGAGTTTAGTGGATTGAAATGGAACCTTGAGAGATGGGTCTTTGCTGCTTGTTAGTGGCAATGAGTTTACCATAGCCCATTTCATCAATTTTTGAAAGCCATAGCTCTCTAGATAAGACTTGACCTCCTTCAAAACTCTAAGGTCATTTGGGTGAAATAACAAGACAGCCCCATTAAAGGCTAAAAAAATCTAAGCAAAATCAAAGACTCCAACAATGTACTCATCAACCTTCTTGTTCCACATAAGAATATCATTTGGCTTCTTGGATATGAGAGGAATAGGGACGTTTCCAAGAACATTTGCAAAAACAAATTGAACCGTGCCACTAAGATTCATTTGCATAGAAAGAAGAAAAAAGTTAATGTATCCAGGACAATTTGCTAGAACTATGTTATAAAGGGAAAGAAAATGTAATGTAAGCATACCTTGTGAATGGACTTCAAAATTGTCTCATACTCTGGAGGCTAAATCCAGGATGAAATCTTAGTTACCACAATGGAATGCTAGGAGAATGGGAGGACCATGTGGTGAAAGTAGGAAGCCTTACTGGAGGTAACAACAATTGGATTTGGGTAGGATGGAGAAAATTGGAATGATCCTTGTCCAATGCTCCAAACTCCACCAAGAAGAGGGGTGGGAAGAATAAGCAAGGTAGTAGCCTTTCTTTTTCTCCCCACATTGTCTGTTGTCTATATAGTCTAGTTCAAAGGAACTTTAATAAAGGTGTCAAAGGAGGGAGGTTCGGTCACTTTCTCCTTCAACTTTCCCTTTCCCTTGAAAGCCATTTTTTGCCTCCCACCCTCAACCTGTGTTTCTGCAAAGCTTGTAAGAGTCTCCATGAAAAAGGGTTCAATATTCTCCCTCAAGGGAATTTCTAGGGTGGGGGTGTTATCTTTCAAACAATCAAGGTACTAACCACACTAGAGAAGATGAAGAACAAGCCAATCCTTGAATAGGTCTTTCCAGAACATAGTGTTATCAACCTTAGGGTCACGCTGAATGTCTAAGAGATTGGGGAGCTAATCAATGGCACCATGGAATAACAAGACATGATATAAATACTTGTAGCATAATGAATAGCACTTTCATAAAGAAATATGATAAATGGCTACCAACTTTCCTACTCTCAGCACCAAGATAAGGGGAAGCTTTGTGGTGATGCAAAAGCAAATATGCTTACCAACAAATATTTAAAAATCAATTTGAAGCAATTTGAAAATGGAATGAAATTGTATAATTGGAATACCTATAAAAAACCCACTTGACAACCTTTTTGTTCCTAAGTTGTTATCCCCAAGATTTACTTCTCTGGATGCCATCCTTAGGCTTGAACTCCCCAAAAAAAAAAAAAATCTCCCATACCACCAACCTCCATTGTTGTATATATGAAGAGAAAGAAATCATATCTAGAACCTTTCTCACAACCAAGGAAAAATTGGATATTGTTGCATCAAAGAACTTGAGCACTTCAATATCAAGTTGCAAGAATAAGAATGAAATAAAAAGGAACGTGTTAAACAAAAAATGAAAAAAAGGTCATCTAGAAACAAAATACCTAATGCCAGAAAGTTGCGTTATGCAACCATTTGTCAAATTGGGAGTTAGAAAACTTGAGCTTGGGGAATTTTTTGGCCTCCCATAGAACAACAAACTCATTCCACATCTTGAGCCATAACAACTTCTGCTTGGCCAAGACATAGGAATAAGCGAACATCTAAAGCTTTTCTATCAACATCTTTAACTTTGAATTCATATCATAATGAATCTATATTTCCTTCAAGAAATCTGTACCTAGAGAAGGATCACATATTAGCAAGTGTTTGTAAAATTTTGAATAACGATCCTTCCTCACTTGCTCCATAGTTTTCTCCATCTGTTCTTGGAGCCTTAGTGGTGAGTAGCCCCGAGCGTCGAGGAATTTTTCATGATACAATTTGACTATGATGTCCCCAACTATAGAAATTTTTCATTATAAGAACAATGAAAAACAAGGATGAACCAATTGAAAACATAAGAAAAGAAAAGTTTTGAAGGGAGTCTAAAATATGTCATACCTTATACATATATTTTTTAAAAAAAATTGAGGTCAAGGAATGCCATGTCTTGTATGACTTGAACTAGCATTTCTTGTAAACCTCTATTGGCAACACCTCTTTGAACTGCTCCAAAGGGATAATCCCAATTGATTGAATTCTAAAGAATTCATGAACAAGGTTGGGTTTTACATGGTCTGGCTCCATTGACCTACAGAAATACAAAAAATAATGAAAATAAAATCATTTAAATTTAACTTAATGTAGGAAAATAAAGAAGGTTCAAGAACATACTTGTTGAGCCATGTCATGGCAATGAAGAACTCGACAAGCTCATGAAGGGTGTCAAGGAAAATGGAATCAATAAAGATGTGCCGAAAGGGTTCATCATTGTGCAAACAAGTAATGTAAAGCAACCAAGCCTACAACCTATGATTCCCATCCCACACAAAAAATTGCACCTAGAGAGAGACTTGAGGTTAAGATCAAAAAGCAAAAAAATTCAAATCTCTCATTATCAAACATCTAATCTCGACTCCAAGAAGACATGTGCTGCTCTTGGAATTCCTCCCCCTTCCAATTAAGAGATGAAACATAAAATTTTTTGTCCCTTTCTTGATAGCCAATCTGGAATGCCTACTCCATCTTGAGGATGTTGATTTTGAGTGTAGGACGAACAATTAGCACAAGGGAATAACCATCCAAGCTTTATTCCTTGGCACCATCTTATGCTTGTTAAGGACTTTAGAGTTGTTGAATTTGATTTGGCTCTGAATGGCTTGAATAATCCTATTGAAGGACAAGGAATCTGCATATGGCACCACTTGGGAAGTCTACATGAAATATTTAAAATGTTACAAATGCACAAAACAAAATATGAAAGCAATCCAAATTTTGTAAATAAAAAGATACCTAATGCACCCAATACCTCAAACATTTCCATAATCCTTGTGACAAAGATATCTTTGCAAGATATGTCCTACAAAAGTAGACACAAGAAAGATCAACATTATTTCCTAAAAAAAAGTTGAATTCAAAAGGTCAAACTAAGGGAAAAAAGGAGTTAAGTAACCCTAACCTTGAGCTCGTGACTAAGGCAAAGGGCTTGCAAGGGTGCGAGCAAAAATTAAGCACGGGAGTCACATTCTCATGCCCCCCGGGAGTGCAAAAGAATGTGAGGGAAACAACTCTCACACTCCTAAGTGAACTCCCATGTTGGGAGTTGGAGTCCTGGTGGACTTTCGAATGTTCAGAAAGCAATTGCAAGGGTTAAAACCCAATGGTTTGAGGAGTTCTTTATACCATTAGAAAGATATTGAAACGTAGATGTCTAAAATGATCTCGCATTACCCATTTGGACATCTGAAGCACAAGTTATGGCCAAAAGAAGGGCCGAGAGTCAAATTGCCAATTTGACTCCCGACCACTAAAAGTCAAGAATCGACCCGATTTCCTCATGTGCAGGTGGCGTGCAACATACCGTTGAAAAAATCTCAACAAGGGCTACAACTTTGTTTCAAACCTCATCTCAATCAGAGGTTTGAACACAAAGTTATGGGGCCCCAAAGTCGCGGGAGTCCCAACTTTAGTAATTTCAGGACTCCCATTTGGGAGTCCCGAGAGAAAAAGCCATTTGGATGTGGGCTTCATGGAGAGGCACAAAGTATATTATAAGGGGAAGGTGGTGGCTTCCCCCAAGTCCAAGCCGTGGTGAGTCTTGTGAGTTCGAGTTGCCCATGGCTCGTCTTAGCACCAAAAGTGTTCCAATTATGCACTAACCATCTTGTGTTGGTTTTGTGCAGGTTCGTGTGAGTAGTTGATGCTTGTCAATCTTCCTAGTCCCATCTTGGAGCTCCAACATGCCCCTCTACCCTTCAAAGTGCTGTGAGTTAGGGAACGTGCCCTGATTCCTTGCTTTTCCATTCTTTTCAATTTGGACTCACATTTGAGTCCATTAAGGAGCTTGGGGGTGTGTCAATCCTTGTGATAGAGATATCTTTGCAAGATATGTCTTACAAAAGTAGACACAAGAAAGTTCAACATTATTTCCTAAAAAAAAGTTGAATTCAAAAGTCAAACTAAGGAAAAAAAATGAGCTAAGCATCCAAGGTACTCTCTGGGCTTTAGCTGGGCTCTTTGAGCTCCTTTTGAGCTTTTCACAACGCTGAAAGAAGCTCTACAAGAGCAAAACGGTCCAAAATTTTGGACAGAAACTTAATTGCATAGCATGCAATTACTGTATATATGGCCCCCTTTTTCTTCATGGAAAAGGGTTAAGCATCGACAAAATGTTAAAGGAATCAAGTTTTAGCTTGGCTTTTTTTTGTTCCATTGAAGTTTCTCTTGGCATTAAAATAAGTTCGGAGATGAAAAACAAAATTGCTGAGATTAGACCCAACTCTAAATTTGGAGCTAAGCCCAAGCTCTACATATTATCTTTGCTCCATTTGAAATTCTCTTGGCATCAAAAGAAGTTCGAATGGAACAAAAAGAAAAAAATTAAGCTCTAATTTGGCTTCGAAATTGAAACCAAATTAGAGCTCGACTTTTTTTTGTTCCATCCAAACTTTGTTTGATGTTAAGAGAAGCTCAGATGGCAAAAACAAAAAAGGGTTGAACTTGGGCCTGGCTCCCAATTTTGAGCCGAGCCCAAGCTCGACATTGATTTTTGCCCCATCCCAGTTTTTTCGATGTTGAGAGAAACTCAAATCAAGCAAAAACAAAAAGTTGAACTTTAACTTGGCTTCGAAATCAAAGTCGAACTAGAGTTCAACTATTTTTTTTTTTTTCAAAAACGAAGTTGAGCTTGAGCCGAGCTCCATCTTTGGATCCAAGTTCAAGCTTGGTTAATTTTTTATTTTATTTTTTGGCCGATTTGCCATCACCCTAAAATCCAAACTCGAGTTTGGATTCAAGCTCAAGTTTTCTTGAAGTCAAATCCAAGCTTGATTTCAGATTTTTGTAAAGATAAAAACTTGAAAACAAAGCAAGTTTGGAGTTCCAAGTTTTTACCTCAAACTTGTTGCTCTCCTCTTAAGGTGTGTTGAGAGCTCCTGGGGTCTCCAAGCCTTCTCCTTCCTGCACAAAGAAATACTCTCCTAAAAATGAGCATTTATATACATGTGTGGTTTCAAACCCTAACTCTCCTTGATGAAACCCTAAAAAAAGGCAAACAATTTGTTTGTAAAGGTTTTACTACACTCACAAATAGAAACTAAAACATGAATTTTATCCTTTTCTTACTTTGACTAATTATTTCAATCAAAATTGAATTGTGCATGAAATTAAAGAACTAACTAAAAGCTTGCCTGAGAAATTTCTTAATTGTGTTCTAAATTGATCTAGTTGAGTTCTACAAATATTGAGCTATTTGGAATTATCCAACCTTCAAATGCAATCATAAATTGATGTATAAACATTGTGACATTGATTTATGAAGAATCATAAACTGTGAACATAGTTTTTGTTAAGCAAAAATTCCCTTTTAAAACCTAATTGTGCTAACATTTACCAAAGGATGAAGATTTCTGTCTTGTGTGTTGCTGTCATCATCCCTTGAATCTTCACCATAGCTTGCCTCTACCTCCTTCTTTGATGACAATAATCCACTAGTTAAAACTTGTGAAATCTTTTCAATTAATGTACTTTCATTCACATTACAATGCATTTGGGCGAATAATACAAAAAATCTTACCTCTAATGATTCCTCCTTCCTTTGATCCTTGAGAGAAATCAAGCTCTTTTCCTCTTCCTTATACTTCTATATCCTTCACAATAGTGTAAAAAATGTAGTAAAGAAGATATGAGAATTGTTAAAATACAACACAACACATCTCCATTACACTTAAAAAAAAGACATAACACCTCTTGTCTAGGAATTTGCAAGGCATGTCTCCTCGTTTTCTTCAATGCCATTGTTAGCTTTTGTTGTCTCGTTTTGATATGAGTCGACTTGTTACCACACCTTCTTCAACTCTTGTGTTGGGTTATGGCTGAAAGCTCGCTAGCCCTTTGCATCTAAAAAATGTTTCATCTACATCCACTTTGTGCCTTTTATATTTTCTTTTCTAAAGGATGCCGTCATTTCCTAGTTTTTCCTACATCCCTATTGTACCCATCACCGTTCAACTAATGTATACCTAACAATTACCAATTCAAACTAGTTTTTTGTGTGTCAAAACAACTCATTTTTCAATGTGTCTATTGGGTCTAATGCCAATCATTAAATGGATTATGTAATAGTTATTAATAGTTTGTTATCATCCTTACTTATAACAAATTATGTCCCTTACTGTAATTCTGACAATTCAATATTATTCTGCCACCATTCAATTACATTATAAACATTTGGTGACGGATGTTTTAGTCAATAAAAATGAAATTCCAAGAATCAGCCAACTACACTTCCATAACTCATTAATATAATAGTTGTGAAGAATTATTGCTTGTTAGATTACATTGTTAAGATGATCAAGTGTTTTTAGCTATTGACTTAAAAAACGTTTTTTTGAAAATGTTTAATGAATTTTTATACATACTTTCACCTTATTTGTTTCATGTTAACAATAACCCCTAGAAATTTATGAACATATTCCTAAGTATTTGTGAAGTCCTAATTGGTCATAATTAGCCGTTCTTGTTTTATTCTCGTATTTGTCATTACAATAAATATGTCTTTTGTGGCATCTTCTATCCATATATTATTATTTCATTTTTTCTCTCATTATAAATATTGGTGCAACTAATCCATTTACCAAAAAATATTTTTTTTCCTTCTTGAATTAAAGGTAAATCTATAATTTCTTTTTTATATAACCACGGGTCTAAAAATTGGAGTGCAATTTTACGATGGATACATATTCTAAAATTTTCATATTTTCACATCTAGCATAAGAAAATGAATTTAATCCTTCTTGGGCTTACCTTTCTTTCCTTGCCACATCATTCTACATCATGCCTAGGTTTGTTACCTCTATTTTTTCAAATGCATTGCAATAATTTTACACCATAAATCATTTTCTTGACCGTTTAACCCATTTCATATTTTTCAAAATGTTGTTATTGATTTAAGTGTCCTCCTTTAAAGTATGTTTCATGTAGAGAATTATTCAATCTCCCTCAACTACTAGTTCCTATTGGACTTTTAAAATTATTATTATTCTTTAGATGAAGTTCCATTGAGACTACATCCATATTTTGTCCCTACCCTTACAATCTTGAATGTGCCTTTCATTCTCCTTTATTTTTAGATTAACTTCAATGTACCCCTCTTTGTTTCTTAGAATCTTTTACAAAACAATGAGGCTAGAAAGTACATCAGCCATTAGTTTTATTCATGAAGGTTCTCACTACCACCAAACATACTCTATCTTATTTTATGGATTGGAGTGGGCTAAACATGTAAAAGAAGGACTATTATAACATTCTTGGACTGTACTCATAACGACAATAACTATTTCTTCATTCAATTGTCCTAGAATTCACTATACCTAGATATTTCCATATTTATACGTATTAACATTTGTTCTGGAAGTTATGTAATGATTCATTCGGTTGCTACACAATTATGTAACAACTTCTAAGAAAATCAATAGTGTATTTGGAGGGTAGATTATTTTTTGTAATCAGGCCTTCAAAATGTTCCCTAGGGCAAATAACCGTAAGGTTTTAAGATCCAAAGGTGGAAGACAACCCAATCAAATCTTTAAAAGTGAGGGAATTATTTCGTAATGGAGATAATTATTTGGTAAGGTGTTGATTACCTCAATTGTTACACAACATAAGTCCTTGCTATTAGGGAATTACTATGTAGACATCAAGCTCTAGCCTTGGTGCTCACATAGTGATAGTAGGGACTTACCATTTACATAACATTGTAATTTATAAGGTTCTAATTCATAGTACTCACACTAACATCTCATTAGATCTTGTGCATTGTCCTACCTTTTTCATTTAACACAATTAGTTAAATGTGCATTTACGAGTTGCTTCATTCCAATCTATTCATCAATCGTCGAAAAAAAAATTTTGATTTTCGTTTCGTTTCAACATTACATTAATAAACTTTACGTTGTGACAAAATATCCTTATGTTTTTTTGAGCCATGCGTCACTATGCACTACCAATGACTTCATATCATGTAAATGAAAAGACACATGTCAATGGATAGGGAAAAAATGAGGTAACAATAAAGTGGAAATAGTTATAAAGAAAGGTAAGAAATAGTTGTTAAAAACAAAATGAAGAGAAGGAAGTAGTTATTAAGATTGAAATGTCATAGTTAGGCTTGAAAATGAGGCAATTTGTTTTCTAAATGTTTTTGGGAATGGTCTATGGATGACCTTACAAAGGATTCCAAAAAATCCCGCATATAGTAGTTCCGATTAGTTATCGCTAGAATTTATTTTTTCACCTTCGCACAATATTCTTCAACATTTTCAATGTTTGTGGTGGTGAATTGAATTGTGGTTGTGTAGTTTAAAAAACTTTGTTACTGTCTTCTTAGCTCTGTACCCTTCTATTTTTCTTTCTAACTATTTGTAATCTATGATTAGAAATGGCAAGATTTTATGTTGAAGGCAAGGTTGATCTTATAATCTTAGTTGATGATTTTGGGAATGCAAGAATCATTGAAAAATATGTCATATATGTTTAGCTTCAGCGTGGTTTTATTCTTGTTTCCAAAGATGATGTTTATGATTGATAATAGTGTTGTCAAAAGTTCAATATACTAGGAATCCGTTTCAAATCCTAATGGGGTCCATTGGGATGTCAAGGCAAGGAGGTATAGGATTGTTGGTGACAACTTAATATAGTGTTTTCAAGGCATAATCCTAACCCTAGGGATAGTTGCATTTGTGGCAAATGTGGTTCCCAAAACTTTCGTTGTAAAGAAAAAAACACTAGACAAGGAGGATACTCCAGTTTCATCTTCACATTTCCCTTCATCAACCTTCATTGATCTCAGCGACTCTTCTAATGAGGATGTTTCCTTGCCTGTGAGTTTTGATGTGAATGTTTTTGGCTCATGTTTGGCCCTAGTTTTAGATGTGTACATTGTGGAGGACATGCTTTCAAATCTTAATCAAGTTTAGGGTCAAAGCTTCGAAACTATAATGGACTATTTAAAAGCCATGTCCATTGCACCACATTTGTCAAACAAGTTGAGCTCATTGAACTACAACAAGATCAAAGTCCAATATGTTTCCTTTTTGCCCATCATATTCAACGATGACATCATTTTTGAACTATTGCCCATTCATCTTCCAATTGGCCATTCTAGACAAATGCAAGGCATGGATCGTAAGTATGATGGTCATGTTTGGTGCAAGGTGAAAACCTCCAACATTAAGAAAAAATTTGGTTTGGGGTTTAAAAGCACCAAGTGTTGGGGCACTTACATTGCAATAATGATTCCTATGAACATTTCCTCCACTTTGCTGTCTAAAACGAAGTAAGTTGGAGCGGTGATTTTGCCCAAATTCCCCTAGTTGGCCAATTTGCACTAGGACCTCTTGTTTGTATAGTTGTGTGCAAGCTTTATGTTGCAAGTCCTTTGTGTGTGAATACTTGCCTTTGTCGGATGTACTATGCTATCCACAAACTTCAATCCTTTTCAAGAGCTGCGATTCACCTTAGCATGCATGGACACCCTATTGTAGAAGGTATGTGTAGGGAGTCTTTTGGTAAAAGGTCAAGTTTCTCATACCCCTGATGCCAAAATCTCTACAATTGCCTTAAATGCAAGTAAAGCCTTCTTGGCACATCATTTGTTCAATGAAAGTGGCAAAGGACCTATGGAAATTCTTCAAGGTGAAAAACTTGACAAGGTGATGGACAAGTTCTAGCCCTTCTGTTCTCCCAATGTTTAGAACCTCATTGCATCCTTTAAGCATAGTGCTGGTACTAGAGGCCCCATGGATAACATACTTCTCCTTAAGTTGAAGAGTCCTTATAACTACATCCAAAATAGTTGTTTCCCTAAACAAATGGCTAGGTTAAAGGTGTTTATGTTTAAAATGTCATTTTATAGGCCAACAAGTGGGGTTGATTTGGTGAGGCACATGCAATTTGGTGGTGATTTGCAGAATTGTTGGTTGATGTTTGATCATGTCAAGTGTGTTCAAGAATGGACCTCCATGGCTTGTCATGTTTACAACCTGGTGTACTACAAAGTGCTCACCATTGTAACTTACGACATGCAATCTAAATCCATAGACGCTCAATGTGTCATGTGGACAAAATTAAACTAGGTGATGCTTAAGTTTGGTCTTGTAAACCCCAATTTCAAAGGGTTCATGGCGGGTAGTGCATAGGTCAATTGGAATAATGTTCGTATTGTGTACGGTTCTAGAGATGCCTTTGTGAAGATGGTTGACAAGGAACAAACTTGCTTGTTCCATTGGACTTAATCGCTTTTTAGACACAAAAAAATTGATTACACTAGAGTTACAAGAATGACACAAGGCCTTGTGTTTCAAATACAAAAACACAAAATCTTTGGAAAAAGCGGATGTTTGGTATGCTGCAATTCGGTCTTGGTGGTATTCTTTGAAGGTTGCTCCTAGAAGTGTAATTCATGAGTTCAATAATTGGTTGGGTTTCTAGCACTTCCATGTGAGATAATTAGGGGGGTTTCATGTTACATGTGAGACACCTTGACTTTTTGTGTGAAGTTATTTACTTGTTTTCATGATTCCCATATATGATTTGTGTTCCTTTGAAAATGCTTACAGAAGTTCAACCCGAAGGAGCTTGTCGACATGCTAACTTGTAACTTGTCTAAAATAGTCCATAATATTTGGTTGTAATAGTTTGGGAAAAGTGCCGGATGCCTTTCCGTTGCGACTTCTAATGATTAAGTTAAAGTGTTCAAACAAAATGCATCTTATAGGGTATACTTGAATGGTGGAAGATGTGGAAAGGGTTTTGGTAGGGGTGAATTGAAACTACGACGAACAAGTCAATATGGTGACTCCTTTCAAATGGCCAACACCATCACTAAATACACCAACAGGTCCTCCTTCACTATTAAAATACTTCATTTGGAAGGTCAAAAAGTTTTTGGATCCACAAAATGGAGGGCTAACATAACCCCAGGGTTAAAGGGTGACTCACACATGCATGATCGTGTGAATTTTTCTCGACTAAGAGTTAACACAACACCAAGTGGCTTTGTTGGTTCAAATGTTGATGCTAACAAGTCCAATGGGATTGTTAGGGATGAGGCATTTGTTTTGACTTTTCAAGGATTGAAGGTTCAAGAGTGTGTGCGCGGGGATGGTGTGTGGAGAATTGAGAGGTGCCCACCATCGTCAAATATTCATTATTTTACAACTCAAAGAGACTCAATGAAACATTGTGACACCATAGTCATTACCAAAAAAAACATTTGTGGCATACCTATCCATTATATGATGGTTTGTAGTTTGATTTGAAAGGGTCTGCACCAATCCATCACAAGTTTTGGTTTTGTGCAAATGATTTGATTTGTTGTGTTAGAGGAACCAAAAGGAAGTATTGTGTTAATAGGCCACTTGTCCCATTAACATGGCTAGTGCAAGTAGGGACTGACTTGACTCAATTTAAGGTGACAACTTTGGATGAGGCAAGATTTGTTCTATGTGAAGTGCGCAAATGTGTTCCTCAAACCCTTTTTTGCGAATGAAAGTACAACACCTTGTAATTGACCTACAAATCTTGAAGCTTGGCCAAAAACTCACAATAACAAGCCTATTTGGTGAACAACAATGCTCAAGCTTTCAACGCAACAAATAAATAGGTGGGAGGTTGGACGAACTTTAGAGGTTGTTGTTTTTCCACCTACTAAAGTTCTTCCACCAAGGTGTGGACATATTTACACCATCAATTTCAGTCCACCTCCAAGCACAAAACAATATGAGGTGACGATTGGAAATTTCCTTAATTGCACTTATGTTGACTTCGTACAAATGATGGTAGGTTCCTTGGGTGGTTGAGGGAAGTGGGTGCATTGCAAACATCTCTATTTCATCCTGCAAAATGTGATGTATTATGGCTAAATAAAACCTTTCATTCATTTCTCAACATGGAATTGGAATGAAGTGCAACGCTTAATGAATCATGCTAGGGTGATAATTCTAGAATAATTGGAGTGCTGTTGTCATGTTGTATGACATGCAATAAAAGGATTTTCACAAAGTACATTTGGAGGCAATTAATAAATATGAAATACTTGTATGAAGTGTAAAATTCCCTAGCATTTTCCGAAACACAGAGAATGAATTTAGAATTGTTCTTGTTTCTGTAAATGGATTGCCCATTGGGCATTGGTTTTTGTGTTTGCAAATTACCTTAGATAGTATTAATTGCATTTTTCTTTTACCAAAGCAAGATCATGTTTATCTTTGTCATGTGTCGTGCCAATTGTGTTTTGTTAAAGAATGAAAATATGCATGTTTATAATTCAATGACAAAATATCACATGAATGTTTTGAATGTCCTTTCCAAGTATAGTTTTGTACATGACATCCAACCCACTAACAAACATTAGTATATTATTCAATAAAATTTAAAAATGAACAAGTCGTGGTTTTAAGGATAAACGTTTACCAAAAATAAATTCATTTGGAAAGTTTTGTTGAACAAGGTTTCTTTATGACAATTTCATCCATTATTTTGCACCCATTTTGATTTCATCCATGTCCATGTGGTATAATATAATGCCATGTCATTTTAGGTTTTATCTTAGGTGGCAAGGAATATTTCAAGAATATGCTATCCACATCATCAAATTTAAAAAAAAAGATTTTATCATGTTCACATGCTCATGCTCACACTCACACATTCATGAGATAACATTGTTGTTATTGTATAGGTGGTATTTTCATTTAAATCAAAAAATTACAATAAGATTTGTTAATTAGTTACTAAATTAATGGGTAATTAACTTAATTGCCACATGGAGCTAATGTAGGATTCTTGTACAAGGGAATTGATTGGCAATGTGATGGAATATGTTGGATTATTTAAGTCCAAAAATAATGCCATTCCCAACCCCAAGTTCAAAAATAATACCATAACACCTAGGGTAATTCTATAATAATTATTTATTTTTAGACATGTTGAGATTTTCAAAATAACATTTTCTGCAAGAAAACAACGAATTTGATGGAATATTTGGGATTATTTAAGGCCAAAAATAATATCACTAGCCAACTTCAAAAGCTCAATTAAGATCATTTAGCAAGTCTAGAAAGAACATCATGGAAAACCCATCCTTGGGTGGTACCATTAGGAACCACTTCAACAAATGGTTAAGGAACCAAAAACATCCAAATCATTTTTTTGAGCCATTTTTGTTAAATGTTTTCACAATTATAAATTATTATTTCTTCATGTTTATCAATTGCATACTCTAATATATGGCTTGAAGTTTATTTGGGAATTTTAAAAATTGCAAAAGTTAAAAAAATTATATTCCTAATTATAATGGCCCCTTAAGAGATTGATAGCCTGAACTTTGGAAATTCATAATTAAATCATACTTAATCAATTCATTGCCAAATAAAAACTTATAAATAAAATGACTTCCAAATTACTTTAGGAAAAAAAATCATAAATCTTGTTCCAAATTTGTGTTCCTGACCAAAAAGTTCAAGGAAAAAAATAGCCACTATGTTGAAACTTTTTCTAAATGCAATGATTAAGAACATCAAAATACATAATATTCTTGATATTATTGAGAATTCAAAAATCTATGGAACTTAATAAATATACTCAATTTTTTTGCAATGAAAATGTTCATTTAAATGTTTCCTATGATTTTTCAAAGTTCAATGGGTCCATGAAAATCAAGGTGTGATGTTCCTAGTGGTACCACCCAAGGATAGGACTGCCCCACATGTTTAAGGCCAGCAAGAGGTATTACCATTATTGAATGAAAATTTATAGTCTAGAAAAAATAAGCACATGTCCCCACTCTAATTCAAAAGTTTGCAAAGTTGGTGAAGGCCAAAGAGTCATCCTAGTCATCCTAGTTCATTATGTTGCAAAAGAAATAGCCATAGAGAGCTTAAGCTAAAAACAAAATAGCCACAAAGAAAGTTCACCTTCTAATGCTATGATTATATTTTGAATACATAACAACAAAAACATTATAGAAATGAACCACACTAAAGTGCCACCATTTATGCCAATTTACAAAGTTAGCAAAATCTGATGCATACCCATGGCCTTTTAATTTTAATTACATGCATCAAAAATTAAGAACATTTGAATGTTAAACACAATTCATAGAACATTATTGTGATTAAAAATGTAGATACAACCTTATGCCTCATAATGTGCTTAAATTAAAAACCTTTTTGGAACCAAACAAGTACCTACATTGACCAACAAACAAAGCAATTGAAGTCTTCCAATTGTCCATGCTCCACATGTGTAATGCACTTGCTGCTAAAACTTACAAGAGGAATATGATTAAAGCTTCAAATTACAACCCCATCAAAATTGAAATGGAAAATGGAAAAGTGATAATTACCAAGTTTTAATGAACTCCTAGTTTGGGTGGCCCTAGTATTCTTTGTTGTTGAAACCTTCATTACAACCACCCTATTGATTTTTTTCTATTTTTTGGTAAGAAAATCAACAACATGTTCATCATTACTTGTGTATCCATACCCTTTACCTTTGCTTAGGCTACTTGTGGTAGCACCATCATCCTTATTGGTCTCATTAGACAATTTATTTTGCTAATCATCCACCATCTTTTTTACTACCACTAGAGCTAGTTCCAAAAAGTTTAAGTCTTTTGATACCATGTTTTTTGGATTTTAAGGGCAACACTTTATGGTGAAGCAAAGTCTAGAATGCATCCTTTGCTGGAGCTTGGCCTTTTCAAAGTGGTGATATAACATCACCCAATGGAGATGCTTCCCTTGGGTTTTTGTCAAGGCACTTGATGCTACCCATTGACAAATTCACTATGTAAGAGCGCATGGGTTGTGATAATGGAACTCTCAATTATGGATTTGACCTTAAACACATAGCAAGAATGAAGAGTCCAAATACAATAAATGACCCACACCTGCCTAGTTTGAGGGGTGGTGGGCAAGGATTCAAGGAAAGTTTTTCTAAATTTTATAGTGACATGGCACGTAGGGCTTGGTTGGTCTTGAAAAATGTGTGCAAGGCGGGAATTTTGAATTTGTGCAGAAGGTCAATCACTATCAATGAAAGTTCAGGGTTTGTCAACATGTGACTAACACGAGTTCGACTAACTTGTAGCTGGAACACTTGATTGCACTTAAACATCATAGCTTCTAATAAAGAAAATTTGCAAAGGTGCACTTGAACATGGTTTTGTCTTTTTATCATCTATCATTATAGAGCTCCTATCTTCAAGTTTTTCCTTTACAAAAATGGTGAAAGAAAAAAGAAAATTGAAAAGCAAACTAGATCTTGAATTCCTCCTTGGGAGCATGTAAACTTCAAGGACCAAATTGAACATTATTTCAAAACTGTGAGGCAGCTTAATGATTTTAGACTAAATCCTAAAATAGAATTTCCTTGCAACATTGTGACCAAGTTTAACATTGAAAAAGTTTTTGGACCTTCTTGTTCAAACTTGAAAGTCACATGTCCATGCCTCCACACAGAAACCAAGCAAGAATTGTTGAGGTTGTATTGGCAAGTGTTTGGTACACCACACGTCATTAACAATGAATTTAGTGTGTGGTTTGTGAGGGGCTACATTACATAGGAAAAAGGCGAGAATATCAATTAGGCTAGGGCAACTGCCTCAACAACAAAAGAGAAAGCCCAAAAAGAAGAAGTACACATCTTACAGAGTGGTGGATTAGTGGAGTTCTTTGAGCTTAGTGGAACTAGGGAGGTTTTGTGCAAGCTACCTAGTAGTCTACTTGCATTCAAATTTGAAAAACTTGAACCAACAAGTAGATGCATGTACAATATTTTGCTTGTGGAGTTCACGAAGGTTGGCGAAATTCATGTTTTTTTGGTTGATTTACTGAAACAGTCCAACGCAAAGGTTTTGTGTATGGAGACTGAAAAAACTAGGCTGTCTAAGAAGCCCATAAGGCTTCGATTCAACATGGAAGATCAACGGGTTGTAGCATTGGAAACACAGGATGCCATCACTACAAGTGAATGCGAAGAGGTTGGTGCATGACATTCTCTTGCTAAAAAAAAAGGTATCCATGTATTTTAATATCCCAACTTTGCACAACATTTGTCTTTATTTTTGTTGCTACAAATAAACTTTTATGAGTCTATCTGTTTGGGGGTTCTTTTTTCATTGATGAAGTTTTTGTCATTTTTGTAAATATGGATCCAAACCCTAGAGCTTGAAGTTCAAGCTACATCAAGTTTGTTTGTTTTGGGACTTTTTCCTGAAATTGTCATCAATTTTGCAAATGTAAATCCAAACCCGAGAGCTTGAACATCAAGCTACATTGAGTGAAGAGAGTCAACTTCAAGCAAAAGACATTATCAAGGAAAAACAATCAAAATTGTAAGCAACCCATGATCAATGCACCACCTTGTAGAGAATAGTGGAATATAATAAATCTATGACATTAAAATGTGTGCAAAAATGGGCTCTAATGGGTGAAACTACATTTGTAAAAATTGAAATGGAGTGCTTGAAGATTGAGAACCTCATAATTGTAGCCAAGCAAGAAATCTAGCTGGTAGAGGTTGAAAAAAAGTTGTTAAAAAATAGCTTAAGGCCATGAGAAAGATGGGGGGTAATTCATTTTGGCCTAAACGTACCCATCCTTCATCCAAGTGTAGAGGAAAACTTTGATAGGTTAATATACATACAAATCAAACCTTATGGGTTTTGTGCTTAGGGTTTTCATTGCAATGATATAGTAATAACATCGTGTAGACATACCTTTCACCCTTTTTGTTTATTTGAGATGTTGAGGGATAACAATTCATGCTTTATATGTGGGCAAGTGTTACATCCTAACTGGTGGCGTAGTTTTGGGTTTTGTGATGAGGACGATGATATGAAAAAATGGGTAGATGACATGGGTCTTGAAAATAAATGGGAAGTTATGAAAGCATCCCTTCAAGAAGCAACCTATTGGTCACTATTACCTTCAAGTACACACATAAACCTTGTTTTATATTTGAATTTTTTCTTAAATTGAACATCAGATCCTAGCTAAACTTTGTAGATTTTGATTCCAATCAAGATTGTGTCAATGGTTGTTTCAAGTACACCACTAAATTTCAGAAAGTTTGGATGAATTAGGAGTAGGCAACATTTGGTGGATGGGGTGATTAAGGTTGGGTAAGACCACATTTGATTTGATGTTGTGGTTTTCAATCCATAAACCCACTTTGCTGATTTGGAATACCTCCACTATTAGTATGTGTGGTTGTTGGAGTGGTTTTCTTATTACACCTAGTGGTACACTCATGAGTTTGGTTCTCACATGCTTAGGGTGGTTAAAAAGAGCAGTAAAAAGTGCTTGTTACCTTGTTATAGTGCTTCAATGATTTGTCTCATGACGTGGTCATGAATGTGGTTGTCGTAGTGGTTGATTTAGGAGTCTTGAGGTGGTTGTCATTTACTTAGGGAGTCTTTAGGTGGTTGTGGTTAATGTAGTGCTATGGACATATAAATAGTGCTCAAGTGATTACCAAAAGTATTTCAATCCTAAAGTGAATAATTAAGGAAATAATACAATGGTTTGTGGTTTAAGGTGTATTGAAAATAGTTCTAGTAAGCATTAGTTTGGTGGTTAGTAAGGTTTGTGGCTTATAAAAAGCAATCCAATGAGAATACTTCTTGCTTATGGTTTGTGGTTTATGAATGTAATCTAATAAGACGTGTTTATATTGTTGGTTTTAAGGAAGGCAAAAATGGGGAATCTAAAAAATTTTCACAAGTTTACTAACATGCATTTGTTAATGTTGTAGGTGAATTATCTAGGCTATAGCCAATTCAGCATGGTTCTACATGCGCACTTGATTTTGTAGAATTGAAAAGACACAATTTTCGAACTGCAAGTGGTAGCCCTCTTGAGTTAGTGTCTTGTACAGGGAGTGTAGCTGCAACGCATTTACCATTACCAAAAGCAACAGCCACCAATGAGGGTGAATCCCCTTTGAAACAAACAAATGTAACCAAAAAGCCAAATGTGAACTCCTTAGAGCATAGGAGGCTTAATTTGTTTTCAAGTGAATTACATGCTTCTAAAAATGTTTTGATTGAATTCCAACAAGATGATCAGGAACCAAAAATGGATTTCACAGTTGTTGCACCCACAAAACTAGTGAATAAAAGTGCAAATATGAGACTGTCGTTTTAAAATTATGTTGTTATTTTTCAATGCTAACAATTTTTTTGGCATCAGACGGCCAATTCTCTATATATATTCATTGATTTCATGTTCAATGCATAACTATTTGATCATAATGCACATAGTAGATCCTAAGTGTTTATGGTTTTGCTTAATATTTATAATAAACACAATATATACTTCAATTAAGTTTTGAAACCCAATGGTAGGAACATTTATAAATTACCTACAATCCCAAAAAAATAAGCAACCAAGGTAAAATTAATAAGAATTTGGTAGTTTAGGCTTGAACATGCCAATTTGCTTAGCCTCCCATTAAGACTAGGCTAGAAATTATTACCATGGCAATGGGCTATAGGTTTTTGCACTCATTAGTCTGATTACGCATGTGAATTATTCCAAGCATTTGAATAGCCCATAAGGGTTTACTAGGAAAAAATTGAACATACATTACATTGAGTTGACCTTTTTGCCTCTAAGGTCTTTGGTGTAGCAACCCAATCTTAGCCCACATCTTCCAATGTAAGTAAGTATATTCAAAACCTTGTAATGCCTAGACTACTACATTCAATTGTAACCACATCCACACCTTCATGGGTCCTCTTGTTGCCTCCAAATGCTCCTTCCCTTGCACCATTCTTGCCATGATCAACAATACTCCAAACAACATTCCCATTGTTTACCATCAAATAGACCATCCATGGTTTGGTGCCATCATCCATTCTTGCACAAGTTGCCACAAATTACATGTTCGGGCCCAACATTGAAAGAATTTGCTTAATACAAATCTACGGGAAACAAATAGTTAGCCCACCTAGTGACCAGAATTAGATGCCAGCTCTGTAGTAGGGGTATTCCTTTCGGGTGTCCCATCATAGCGTGTGTCACTATGGGCAACCCCATGACATTGTTAATTAAATACAAATACAAATTATGCCACAAGATCAAGAACATAACCCACTCTACATGACATACTTGCCATGCCAAATCACACCCATCATTAAACATACTTTAGGCTTGGGACTACCTAGTCTGACGGTTGTTATAAAGTTGTGGTACCATGTCATGATGAAAGCACCTCTACTGCAGGTCCACAAGCTCTAACGTGTTTATGGGCCAAGTCCTACAACACATCACACCCCAAGTTGCCCAACTATAAATAAATTTTGTGCACAAAATAGTCATGGTTCTAGCTTTATGGTTCCAGCACTAGGTAATTCACCTAGAATTTGTTGTAGTTTGCACAAACATGCATGAAAAAGTCATCGCCACACATTATCAATGACTCAATAAGATCATATCACATGTTGGGGTCTAGGTTAATTTTCTAATAATAGGGTTTTAAACAACCATTAATTATTATAAGTGACAGTTAAGAATGTATTGTAACTTTGTAATTAGTACTAGCATTCTTACTCTACACATTAAACATATATCTCTCATAAGAATTGAGAAAACTTCATTATCATTATTAAGAAAGAATAATAAGGTCAAACCTCTTTATCTAGGCACAAAAACTTTTAGAATTTTACTCAATTTTTAAATCTAAATAATGAGTCATCGTGCTATTAATTATGTCATAAAACTCATCATATAACTAGCCAATCAAGGACCAATTACAAAACTAATTCGGTTCTATAACCATTGAATGGAGCTTGGCCATGATGCACCCCCAAACTCCTTAATAGATTTAACTTTGAATCCAAAGGTGAAAACAACAAAAGGATAATGAGTTGGGGTACACTCCCTAGTTCATAACACTTCGGGGGTAAAAGGGCATGCTAGAGCTTCGGGATGGGGATTAAGACGAGTGACAAGCGGGTCACTTATTCACACGGACCTACACAAACCAAACAACAAGTTGGTTAGTGCGTAATTGGAGCATTTTTGGTGCACGAATGAGCCATGTGCAAACACAAACTCACAAGACTCACCACGGCCTAAACTTGGGGGAAGCCACCACCTTCCCCCTTATATTATTCTTTGTGCTTGGCCACAAGGCCTGCACCCAAATGTCATTTTGTCTTAGAACTCCCAACTTGGGAGTCTCAAAATTCCCGAAATTAGGACTCCCATGTGTTTAGAGGCCCATAACTTTTTGTATAGACCTTCGATTGAGGTGAGATTTAAAGAAAAGTTATAGCCCTTGTCAAGAGATTTCCAACAATATCTAACATGTCACCTACACGCAAGTAAATTAGGGTGATTCCTAACTTTTAGTGGTCGGGAGTCAAATTGGCACTTTGACTCTCGACCTTTCTTTTGGCCATAACTTATGTTATAAGCACCCAAATGGGTCATGCGAGCCCATTTTAAACATCTAAGTCTCAAGAGCTTTCCAATGAGTCTGACTAAAATTGGATTTACTTTTTGCGCCATAGCTTACTATCGTACCTTTTCTTTCGGTTTTACTTTGGTCTTCGAGGGCGAAGCTCTCTTCCCAGAGGAAGAGGTATAAAGAACTTTTCAATCCGATGATTTTTGAACCCTACAATCTCCCTTTGAAAATTTGGGAGTCCATCAGAACTCCAACACCCAAAGTGGGAGCGCACTTGGGAGTGTGTGGGTTCATTCCCTCACACTCTCTTACACTCCCAAGAGCTTGAAATGGGACACCTAGGCTTCATTCTTGGCCCACACCTTTGTAAGCCCTTGCCTTGGTCGCGAACCCAAGGCTATGGTTTTGACAGGCCATGTTATTGTTACAACACAATACTCAGTTTGATAACTAATGGGGCAAGTGAGAGTACACATGCAATGGTTAAAAAATAGATTATTTATGTAGAGATTTTCTCAAACAAAACTGGCCAAAATTCCCTATTTTTTTCTCCTCCTTTTCAGAATTGTTTCTTCTTTAGTAACAACAGTTATAAGCCCAACACCCTTTACGTCCATTGCACCCCCTGCCTCCACCAAAACTGACATTAGTTTTGCACATTGGAAAGAACCCAAAACATTGGGGGTAAGGGTATCATATAGTTGCCTTTCTAGGTGAGAAAAAATACAATCTATGTGATCACCACAAAACACCCATTTGTGTTTCTTTCAAGTCAACCTAGTAACAAGTTGGTAGCTAGACATTATGCATTGGAAAACTATAAAATAATGTTTGAAGGATCATTTTTTACATACTATAATAATGTTACAGTATGGTATTGAAGCAAAATTATGAAAAAATGATTTTTTCCCTTGTCCATAAAACTTGTTAAATGATGTCAAGATTGACTTCAAAAAGAGTGTTGAACCTAAATTTGATTGTAGGATCTTTTTTTGGCTTGTTTTATGCATACTATTGAATAACACTATCACAAAATTACTCCTACTAACCAACTATGTGTTTTCCTCATCAGACTTCACATGGAATTAGTTTAGCGCTTAAGAATCTACCATTCACAACAATAAAAATTGAAACAAAGTTCAGCTTCATATGACATGAGAAGCTAGATTTAGCTACGGAAAATAAGTTTAGTAGGTTTGCACCTTTGGAGTTCTCTTGTATTTTTTCAAACACTTTCTCTTCCTCCCCAAATTTCTTTGTGGGCTTGATGATTTCTGTCCCCATCTTGGGTATCACTGTTGTGACCTCCTTAGTTTCCTTTTCCACCTCCTAAATCTTTGCAATATCTTGATCTTAACACAACATATATTTAGATTGAGATGGCACTCAAATTGATGAAGATTCATCCAAAGAGGAATTGCTACATTTCACATGGATGTAAGAAGGAAATAACCTTTACAATATTTTCTTCCACCTTCTTGAGCTTTTGCTTCAAGTGCTTTACATCCTCTTGGGATTTCAAGTCATCACACTCATAGCCTTGGAATTGATCTAAAGAACTCTTCAACTCTCCTTTTATTACTTGCATCTGAAGTAGCTCAATACAATGCTAATAAAATGAAAGTGCATGGATTTATAATGATGTTTGTTTTCAATAGTTGTTTTTTTTCATACATATCAAAGCTGAAATGCATTATTTAGGCCTAATGCATATTCTATTGGTTGTAAAATAACACCCACATTGAAAATTACTTTTATGCCAACTGACCTCATGACGTTTGGTCTTTCTGTCTAAAAGGTCCTTTCCAACTTTACAATTTCCATTAAATGGGCTACATTTTTTTTACTATTAGATTTTCAAACACCTAATTAATGGCCTTCTAAAATAATTAGGAACAAGTATTAGGAACTTCTATTTTTGTTTAAAATTTGTCTAGAAGCTTGAAAAAATTTGAGAAAAATCAACATGGCTTGATCACCATACATTAGGGCTATTTCACATTCCTAAAATAACTCTCTACTAGGACAAAAAGACAATACCAAATTCAACAAAAGATAAACCAAAAAAGACAAGGTCTAAGAATGAACATTCCCAAAGCATATACCATTCCATAGCAAGGGTGTTTTCTAGCTCCACAACCTTTTTTTTGAGTTTCTACCCATCCTTGCTTGCTTTGTCTAGGGCAAGTTTTATTATAATACTACACCAATCTAAAACCTTTCTCTCCTTGAACATATAAGTTTTAGCTTCATATTGGCACTTTAAGCACATTTGAAACAAAACATCCATTAAAATCATCATGACAAAACCTCTAGATAGTCCATGGAATGTGTTTGCATGTATTTGCATGAATTTTGATAGACATGACAAAGATGTAAGTTGAATGTCTCAATTTACAAATCTCTCTCAATTGTCCTTTCACTTTCATCCTAATTATGCTTCTAAGCAATAGTGTGCAAGCATGTGTTTTCTTATTCCTAATTCCTTGAATCTTGCAATAGTTCACAAATCCTTGATTTGTTGAAGAACTTGCAAAACACTTCAATGAATTTTGTTTTTTTATCCATAGCTACATTACCATGTTATCTGGGGTGTCCAATACTTGTTCATAAATTTTGCAAGGTGATAGGAGGTGGCTAAGATTCCAAGTCCTTATGCATCATCTCTAAGTAGAAAGTAGTCAACATTAAAGTTTGGAGAAAGACACTCAAGGCTACTCTCAAGATGCTTTTAAGCTTTTGACAACTAAAATATCAAATCATCTTCAACAAAGATGTTGCAAGCTTGAAGCATTTACTTACCTCAAGAGTATCCTTCTCCTTTTTTGCTACTTTTACCCACTTCACCATACCATTTCATTTCTCATTAAAAGCTTCCAGCCTATACAATCCACATTGTAACCAGTTAACCACCATTTTCTCTTGCTTTGATGATCATTTTCCTTTAGTAGTTTTTTCCTATAAATGAAAGCTTTTGGAAGTAGTCAAACTAATGCATAAAGTCGACTACCTACAAGATTTTTCTATTGAGCCTAAAATTCAATATAAATCCTTGAAGTGTAGGGTTTACCATTAGCTCATATAGTTCCAGGAAGACACAAGAGTGGTCAACTGTTTGTGATAAACAAACTTGCACAATGGGATGTCGGGTCATTATCTTGCAAGATGATTTTTTAGTGTTTCTCCTTCCATTAGTTCCCAATATTCATTCAATTTATTTGTAAACACCCACTCACTTGTTCTTCTAGTAATGTCCTTAGCACACCAACACATGTGGGATGTGCCATAGACTAGGTGTTCAATCCCATCCTACACTAACACCTCTGAAATCACATCAATAACCATGAACACCCAAGCTTGTACCCTTTACCAACGTTGTAAAAAATGGGATATGGATAGCTAACTCTGCTTGGAACTACAAATTAAACAACTAAATATCTATGGTCAGTTCATATTCAATTACCATTATTGCCAGTGAAGTAGGGTTTTTTTTCAATGCGTCGACTAGGCTTTTTCATATGCCTCTCTTGTGAGCTCACAAACTCTTGCCTACATCAAAGTGCAAGCATTCAACAAAATAAATGCATGTAGTTAGGCTAGGGTTCAAGTTCTATGCATGTGATCAAGGATCTGAACTGTTCCCTTGCATAAGCATGAAGCTTTAAACTATGCAAAAAACTACTGACAAAATACTTACCTACGCAACACTTTCCACTTGTGGTCACTAAGTAATTGCCCACATCATTTATCTTACCTAGATTTCTGCAAATGAGGCAAGAAGTTGTGCAAGTTAGGGTTCCTATTTGTAACAACTCCTTGCCATTGTATTGTTCGTGATCAGACTTCTATACTGTTGTGCTTCCAAAATTTAATCTACCGTTGATCACAAGGGTTTACAAAGGGTCGGTCAATGTTGCAAATATTTAACCCTATGCTCTTTTATTTGGTTTTATTGTTACAAGCAAGGAAAAGAAGTGAGCAACTATGACAACAATCCTTTAGGTAGCCTCCATGAGAGGTATATATTCATACTCAGCTTAAATAGTTGAGGAGAGATGGATGGGGCCATTCACCACCCTGCAACTTGTGGGTGTGATGGTAATGACATGGAGGCTCGAGCAAAAATGGTCCATCATGAATTAGCAATAATAACAGCCAATGTACATGAAGAGACCATAGTGGTCGTGTCCAAACTTACAACATCCAATAATGTTCCAACCTGCCCATGGCATAATGTCCAGTCCATGGTGTAGCTCCTATCATCTTAGCCAATGATCACTACGTGGGGCATATTGATTTCTATGTATGAAAAGGCACGGGCATGCCCATAGGTACTAACACCTAGTCACATTAACTTCCAAGCATAGGTTGCCATATGGGCCTCATGTTTTCCTTGTATAACATAACATATCTCCTTTTGTTGGTCATATTTTAATGCATTTTTCTCTGAGCCTTTCATTGTGTTCTATGCTTAATTATTGGCCGAGGGTTTTTCTTGGAAGGGTGTGCACATAATGCTATGTAGAGCAGACCATATTCTAGGTTAAATGGCAAAGGAGTTGTGTTGTATTGAGGGCCCAAAATGTCAGTGGGATAAATTGCACAATCACTTGACAAATTCGTGATGTAAATGGGAACATTCAATGTCCCAACCATGAACTCAATGCTGGAGATCATGCCATAGTGTGCATCACAAACTCAAGGTATTTCCTTTTGTTGGTTCCTGCCCCACACTTTAGTTCCATTGATTATGAATAATGTATATACTTTCCTATGTGTCTATGGCTAATTTCATGCTACTTTAGCAAGAATCCATGATTTGAACTTCCAAATGGACTCATGACATGCTTTAAGTTTATGTTGCAAATCTCTATGGTTTCCTTCGAGATGCTCACAACCATGTCCCTTATCATGTAGCTCAAATGGAACCTTTGTTAACCAGCAAAAGCTTTTAAGGAATGGCTCGAAAGTGGAACTTCATCATGGAGATATTGTGTCACTTGTTGGTCCATTAAAGCATGGTGAAGCTTTTTCATCCTACCTTGCAACTCTCACTACATTCACGAGATTTTATGTATTCATGGGTAATCTAATTAGTTTTTTGTCCACAAATCATAAGTTTTAAGAGTTATTGTTTGGATGTGCCTTCCAGACAATGTTTTTACATTTGTCTACAAATTGATGCTAGTAAGGACAACTCCCCATACCTGAATATTATAGCCAACAAAAAAGCAGTGTTCAAAACAAAATCCATCCCATTTCGTAAACATCCCTGTAACCATCAAGCCAATGGTAGTGTGGTTGTTGGGGGCTAATAACATGGCTTTGGGAAATTTAGTTGAATTGTTAATCATTTTAGAGCAATCTTCAAGCATACCTATTGGGGTTGGGTGGCAAAATACTTGGATCAAGGAGGGGGGGCAAATTGTAAGTGGGTTTGAGGTCTGGTGAATGGAGGCCCTAAAGGTCCTATGACACTTAACTATGTTGGAGGTCTGGAAGCTTCAGACAAAGTGAGTTCCTAAGCTTGTAGGACCAACAATGAAGAACATGTGTATGCCATAGGAAGAACTTTGATTTTATGATTTTATGCATTTATGATTTCACGTATTGGTTCTTGATTTTTATATCCACATTGTTAGACCCCACTAGTTGCATTCTAAACCTTTATTGGGCCCCTCCTAGACATTTTCTTGTGGGGTGGGAGTAGAAGCTGCACCATCAAATAGGGACACACACACTGGATGCAATTGGTGAAGGATGAAAAGCCTCATCTCCTGTGCAGCATGCATGTGTAGTGAAAAAGGGTGTGTGAATGCAAATAGGATTTGGAAGAAGCAATCTTGGCCCAAGGCAAGCTGAGAGAGCAAACATAAAAGGTCCCAACAACAATGGCAAAGGTTGGAGGATGTTTAGCAACTGTGAAAGTAGAGATGATGGGTGTTGAGAATGAGGGGGGAGGAGAAGTTTTTGCAAATGCAAAGGCCTAGCTCCCACATGCCCAGAAGCTTTGGGCCATTCTCGATCTAGAATATGGTCGAGTGGAGGAATTTCTTGACCAAACTTGCCAACTTTTGCACAATGCACGATTGGTGACAAATGAGGATAAGGTTTTTTATGGCATGTTGTCCAAAGGAAAGGAATTGAAAGTGGTGATCCAGTCATGGACAAAATGTGTGGAAGTAGCAATGCATTTCCATTCAATACCAAACCTCCAAGTTCTAAACCAAAAATTTAAGCACTATTAACCCCACATTGACAAGGGAGAATCTTCACATTGCATGTACACAATGCATGTTTAATTGTGCAAAACCAATTGAAAAGGCATGTGGCAAAATCCATACCTTTAGTATGGACATGGTCAACATTGTGGAAATATCTTTCCACTACTGAATGGAGAGGCGTTGCTGCTTCAACACATTCTGTCTATGATTAGATGACCACCTCCAATTCCTTTCTATTGGACAAAATGCCATAAAAAACCTTATCTTCATCTGTCACCAATCGTGCCTTTTGCAAAAGTTGGCAGGTTTGGTTAAGAGATTCCTCCACTTGACCATATTCTAGCTCGACAATGGCCTAAAGCTTTTGGGCATGTGGGAGCCAAGCCTCTACATTTGCAAAAAATTCTCCTCCCCCTTCATTCTTAGCATCCAGCATCTCTATTTTCATAGTTGCCAAACATCCTTCAACCTTTGCCATTGCTGTTGGGACCTTCTGTGCTTGCTCTCTCAACTTGCCTTAGACTAGGATTGCTTTTTCCAAATCCTATATGCATTCATGCACCCTTTTGCACTATGCATGCATTTTTCACAAGAAATGAACTTTTCATCCTTCATCAATTATAGTTTCTCCTAGAGTGAAAAAAGATGTTGGGCTGCTACAAGCAGCACTTGCTTGGTTCCCATCCCTTCACCAATGGATATACTAGGTGCCTCCACCTATGTGTACAATTCTAAATCAAACAACTCTTCATGTAGATCAAGTCTCCATATACTAGCTGGATGCTTGTTCCCCCCTACGCCTAGTCTGCCTACATATCATGCATCATCATCCTCACCTGACATTTGCAACTTTATAGATGCCATAATTGCCTTTGTGCCACATAGTTCAATGGTGCCAACCATTGCCATGTTGCGAGGCACATTTGGTATTTTTATAGGCACTTCAACACCTATCACATTATCTTGTATCACATGCTGTTCTTCTTTTGCTTTTGCTACCACACAACTGGAGCGAGGTTCCTTATGTAGCACAACCTTTTACCATGGCAGGTTTAGTTTTTTAGAGTAAAACACTTGTTGCATTTGAACTGGAAACAGGAATGGTTTCTCGTCATTTGCCTTCAATGCATTAAAATTTACAAGCAAGAAGCCATCCTCATCACCCTTGTACATTGGATGACCTTGCCTATCAACCTCATTCTTCACTCAATCACATTTAAACAAAATCATTGGCATTGATATTAGCCCATAATCAAGTAATATTATATCTTGTATAATTCCCATGTACTGCATGGGCCCAAGTACGTGCACACACTCCACTTAGCCCTTGTGCCTATTAGAACACTCATGCCACTCCATAATCATAGGTTTCCATTTGTGTTAACATTGGTTTCTCTAATGGCCTTGTAATGATTTCCATAGGCCTTCATCTGCATGTATCAAGAAGCATTAGAATTGGGCATAATTGACAAATGGTATGCATCCATCTCATCAAGCGCATTGCCATCTACCATATGGGTTCGCATTGCCTCCTTCACCCATTCTACCAACTTTTGCACTTCTGCAAACTCTGCAAGATATTTGATAGGTCTTCTTATTCCTCTTCATCCCTGTGCCATTGCTCTTCAAACTCTGTGTGTAGTCTTGCCATTTGGTCATATATGTCAGTATATGATGAATTACAAGATTACAAATCATCACATAATTTTGTGTAATTTAACTATCAATCTTTAAGATTGTGCAAAAGGATGTTTACACCATTGTTAAAGACGTTGGGCATGAGGTGCTTGTAATGGGTACAAGGTTGCCTGAAAGATTGTTGTTCGATAAGTCCAAAACGTTAAATTTGGGAATATCCCAAATGGAAAGTGGGATTGAAAAAAGCTCCAAGTTTCAAAGATATAATATCATGTTCAAACATCAATATACATTATAAAGAATTTGCATATTAACAATTGGTTTTTTCAATTATTTTTTAGTTGTAAATGCCATATGTGATTACAATTTGCTCTAGTTGCATTAACCAAGTCGCATGAAATTTTAATCACAAAAAAAATACTTGGCACCAAGTCGTAATGGTAGTCGCATAAAGATGTGATTTACATGAACATTTCAAAACTAGCTTACATGGCATTGTCCATATTGCTTTTAAGATTAAGCCATGTAGTCACGTTATTTTATAAATATTGTTTAAATATTCAAAAGCCTAGTTTAGATTATTAGGTAGGATGCCTAATCTACTTAGTAGGCTATGTAGGTAAGGAATATTTGGTCAATTAACCACCATTGACCACAACCCATGTCATTTGTGAAAATTGATCCTTGACCTCCAAAGATGGTAGTCAATTCTTTTACCACCAAGCCACCCCACTTTTTGCAACAATATAGTAATGTGCATTCTACTTACTTAACTTGATTTAAAACACTACATAGAACATCATTTTATTGATATTTTGTCCAAGTGATAAGATTTAAAGTTTAATTTTAATGTTTTTTCAATAATGTACATATATATATTTTCTTTCAAAAATGTAAACTAAATTAATAAAATGAATACTTGAATTTCATTATTGAATACCATTTTAATGACCATTTCTTAGAAAAGTTTAATTCAAGCACATGATTTGTAAATGGAATTTTTTTGTGAATAATATAATAAAAAATAAAATTATATATTTTGTATCTTAAACCTTCATTTGATTCTAAAAATTATATTATATAATTTTTCTTTTGAATATCACAATTTTAACAATAGAATTTAATTTAGCTGTGTGATATATATTTTATTCACACATAATATTTATAAATGGATATAAATAAATTATAATATAAGCATAATAAAAGATTTTATATTAACCATATTATTTCTGATGTAAAAGATTAATCGAGAAATTTGATTGAATTTTTAAATATTAATTAATGCCATACAATTAACTGAAACATTATTATGGAACTAAAATATTTATTACTTTACATTTGTAATATATTAAAATTTACTTAAAATTATGATTAAAAAATTTATGTAAAAATAAATTATATATATATATATATATATATATATATAATACATATCATAATTTTACCAAAAAAATTAATTTAAATTTATGATATATAATTTAGTCACATATAATTTTATAAATGAATTATTAATTAACCTTAATACCTAGTTAAACTATTCAATAAAGAAATTACATTGCCTACTTAATTAAGTAATTATTTTAAAAAATCACATATGAACATGACAAAATACCTACTATTTAACCCACATACGTATGACCAACTAGCTATTTACTACCTATTATCTAGCTTAATTTATAAATAGATTAATTACATAGCCTAACTAATGAATTAACTAATTAAAAAACACTATGATATGTCAACATGATAAAATTTAATGTTGGAAATTCCAAATAATGATCCATATGTACCATTGCTATGGGTCCTCTAAAGTTTCACAAACCCACCAAACCTTATTACACATTTAATGGTTTATTCATTCAAAAAAGCTAAGGAAAAAAAAAAAGGTCACCAGATTTAACAATTTCATTGGCCAATTCATTTTTGTTACATTTAATTACATGTACATTTGTAATTAGGATTTATAGTTGTAATTAAAGTTGAATAAGATACCACGTGGTGTTTAGTGGCCTATGAACCACATCACAAGTTGCAAAAATAACTACATTTTCATTTATTCTGAAATGCCACTAAAAATAAAATATATAAGCCCACTTTTCATCTTCACTTTCATCCAAATTGATATTAGTTGCAAGTCATAGTTGCATATGCAACTACAAACCATTTTCTAGTTGGTTTTATGGCTATAAGTCGTTTTTACCATGGTGCCACAAAGGATAGTCACATCAATAGTCGAAAAAATGGTTGATTTGGACATGTTGTAAATGTGTGGGTTGGAATGGATAGAATTCCTTGTATTTTAAACCTCCTCCAATGTCCTTAGCGCAAAATATTCACAAATCCATATATAATTAACATATCAATTTAAACTAGGGTTGTCAAAATTGATGTGACACAACCATTTTGTGATAGGTGTCATGTTGATGTCCATCCTGACACACAAGTTGCCCCTATTATGTATGGTGACCAAAAACAAATTTGGTCACCACAAGATTTTGGTTGCAACCTTTTGATCACCACAATTGGTTGCTAGCTTTTGGTTACCACAATTGATTTCAATTGCCATCCAATAATCAAATTTTTCGAATGGCAACTAAAACCCATTTTTAGTTGCCATTTGTATGGTGATTGAAACCCATTTTTAGTCGCCACTTGTATGGTGATTGGAAATTTTTGGTTGCCAATAATTTGGCTATTGAAACCTTTTTTTGACCACCAACGACTATTGTTTTCAATCACTAGTGACATGAATTTTTGGTTGCCTTTTGCTCACTATGTGTTAAGCTCAATGAGAACTTTCTAAAAACATATTACATACACCCTTTCCAAATTTAGTCACTAGCAACCGAATGTTTTTTGTTGCCATCCAACAATCTAAATTTTTCGGATGGTGACCAAACCCCATTTTTGGCCACCATTCATATGGTGACCAAAAATTTTTGGTCATTACAATAAGGTGACTAAAACCATTTTTCGGTCAATTGCGAGTTTTATTTTTTATAGTTAACTTAATTTTTAGTTGCTTTTAGTTGCCATGCATAGAGTTTGACAAGAACTTTCTAAAAAAATTACATGCCCCCCTTTCCAAATTCAATTGCTTACAACTGAAAACTTTCTATCATCATCCAATGATTAAGATTTATTAGATGGCAACTGAAACCTATTTTTGATCACCATTCAACAATTAAGGTTTTTTGAATGGTGACCAAAACCCATTTTTTGATTGCCATCTAATGATCAAGATTTCTTGGATGGCAATTAAAACCCATTTTCGGTCGCCAATAGGAAGGTGACTAAAACCCTTTTTCGGTTACCAATGACCTTTATTTTATGTTGTTTGGGACTACTTTTTCTATTACCATACAAATGGTGACCAAAATGGGTTTTAGATGCCATACAAATGGCGACCAAAAATGGGCTTTGGTAGCCATTCAAAAAATCTTGATCGTTGGATGGTGACCCAAAATAGGTTTTGGTTGCCATCTAAAAACCTTGATCATTGGATGATGATTGAAATTTTTTGGTCGCTAACGATTGAATTTGGAAAAGGGGGCATGTAATATGTTTTTGGAAAGCTCTCATTGAGCTTTACTAGTGATAACCAAAGGTGATCAAAAATTTAATCGCCAACAATTGAAAATAGTAGTCATTAGTGATGAAAAATTATTTCGTTCACTTTACTGTTGGTGATCAAAAAATTTGGTTGCCATACGAATGGTGACAAAAAAAATTCAATTGCCATACAAATGGTGATCAAAAATGGGTTGCGGTTGCCAATTGAGAAATTTCGATTATTGGATGGTGATCAAATGTTTTTTGGTTGCTAGCAACTACATTTGGAAAGAGGCATGTAATATGTTTTTGGAAAGTTTTCATCAAGCTCTAAGCAAGATGACCAAATGTGACTAAAACTTTAATGGCCGATGCTTGAAAATAGCAATCACTGGCGATCAAAAAAAGGTTTCGGTTGCCAAACTATTGGCAACTAAAAAAAGGGTTTCGATAGCTCAATAGTTGGCAACTAAGAACTTTCGGTCAGTCACGTGACAAATAGTGGCCGAAAAATGAGTTTTGGTCACCATATGGAAATCGACTAAAAGTTTTTAATTGCCCATTATTCAACGATCGAAATTGTGTGGCAATTGAAAGATGTTTTAGTCGCAACATGGTTTACAACGACTAAAACTACTACCTTTTTGGTTGCTTGTGAACCTACCCTAAGCACCCAAGATGGCTTTTGGCTTAAGTTGACCTTAGGTTGACCTAGGTTGACCATATATAAACATGATGCAAGGTACGTTTGCATCCAAATGCGTTCATCGTGTTGTGATGGACGCATGAATGTGATGAGAACCCTTATTTAAAACCCATAACATTTTGGGTTGCATTTGACCAAACCTTTTTTATATTGAAAATTGGGGCATGAAGTTAGCAACTTTGATTTATTGGAAATGTGTTCAACCATCAATTATTAGGCTATTAACATATTTCAAATCCACCATATATAAAATTGCAAGGGCTTGGTTTAAAGTTTTTGATCATTATTCTTGTATACTTATCCTTGGAGCCAAGGTGCTATAATGGTTCTAGTTTCACAATTATTGATTATTCCATGATATTTTTCTATTTAGGATTCGAGTTGGTTAATTCAATTTCAGCATTATCATAATTGTTGGGTATAAAAGATGAAAGTAAATGGTTACTTTCACTAGTTGATACATTCATATAGAGACTTGAAACATTATTCTCACTCGAATTAGCTATAATATTAGGCAAATCCATGTCACCTTGTAGCATTCCCAACACTTGTGACATTGTTGGGCGTTTTGTTGTTTCTACTTGTACACATAAAAGTGCCACATTGATCACATGTTGCACTTCACTTTCCACAATTGTGTTTTGTATTTTTGGGTCCACCAAGCTTATCAACATCTTTGTTTTGTGCAAAGACCATGCCTGCAATAGTTTGACAATTCAAGTTTATCAAACAATAGTTATTATTTTATATCTTTATAAATTGTTATTTGCAAATTTTAGAGTGAAAAAATATAAACCATAACTATAAGAAATGTGGAAATAATGTTGCAACTTTTGTGAAATTTTTTCAAGAACTCACAAATAGATTCATTCTGTACACATGATTAATTCTACCATTGTCACCATTCATTTCCAACATAATTTATTCCTTTAGAATCTAATATGTGTTTCATCACATGAATGAAAGTTGATGTTAAAATTGTTCCTAATGTTTTAAAAATATAATAGTTTTGAAAGGATGAAATGCAAGATGATCAAATGTTTTTACCCATTCAACAAGGTACATGTTGTTTGTTGCATTTTGAAGTATGGCCTTTCTGTCGCTAATAATTTCAAGTAAAAGAACACCGAAGCTATACACATCAACCTTTGTACTGAGTTGACCCAATGTTGCATACTCCGGAGACATATATCCGCTATATAATAGAATATCACAATTCATGTAATTTAACATCCAAACCAAAGTGAGAAGAATTAGTCATTTTGTAAATAGATTCATAATTACATTTTAGTAATGTTAAATTCAAATGTTGTAATTATAATAAATTTTGATCTATATGATATTATTTTGATACATGTTATTAATCAAACTTATTGCACTTACAGGGTTCCAGCAACATGTGTGAATAACTGACCTTGATTGTCAGAGAATAATCGTGCCAAACCAAAATCAACAATTTTTGCATGAAAGTTCTTGTCAAGAAGGATGTTGGATGCTTTAATGTCCCGATGTATAATGCATGGTTGCAAATCTTCATGGAGATAAACCAAGCCTCGAGTAATGCCCACAAATATTTGAAAACGTGTTGGCCAATCCAAGAACATGTTATCCTCCATATTTGAACCTGCAAGCATAAAGTATGAAGTCCTTGGTTGACATGATCATGGGTCAATTATCATGATACATGTGGATTTAAAATCACATTGAATTATTTTTAACACGTTATAGGCAATGAAGGTGAAAAGTTAGTCATATACCCCATAAGGCTTCTGCAAGATTTTTGTTCTCTACAAATTCATACACAAGAAGACGTTGTGTATGGTGTAAACAACACCCTTTCAACTTCACAAGGTTTTTGTGTCTCACACCAGTGATAGACACAACTTCATTCAAAAAATCATC